>Ga0181578_10000596_pt1 | contig 34402 bp, 32 predicted proteins | sample 071ome_21_FD_148659 | JGI IMG/M metagenome (GOLD analysis project Ga0181578, IMG submission 148659) | Coastal salt marsh microbial communities from the Groves Creek Marsh, Skidaway Island, Georgia - 071401CT metaG (spades assembly) | ecosystem: Environmental > Aquatic > Marine > Intertidal zone... | reverse complement strand
CGCGAGACCAGTGATCCCGCGGAAAAGGTTCTTCTTGTTGTTGATGAGGTGCTTGTTCATGATGGGTGTTCTCCCTGTGTCGGGTACAGCGTTCGTGCTGTACGACGGTCCAGAGCACCCCGAAACCAAACCCTCACACTTTTCCCAGAAAAAATCCTGAGAACCCAGAAACGCGCATCCAACAAGGGGTCGAGACCGCGCTGAACGGCCTTCTGCCCGTCTCGGGTACCCTTTCGGGATGGCTGATCAGCGTTTCCGCCGTCCATCGGTCCGCCTCGCGATCCCGGTGGTCGCCCTAGTGCTCGCCTCCTGTGGTGGTTCCGAGGAACCTGCCGCCGAGGAGCCGGCCGTTGAGGCCGAGGCCGCGGTGACGACCACGGCGGCCCCTGCCCCAACCACCACCGAGGCCCCAGCGACCACCGAGGCTCCCACCACCACGCTGGCTGAGGTCAACTACGCGGCCGCGGTCGTCGTGGTAGCCAACGCCAGTTCGGTGAACGGCTCGGCCGGTCGGATGAGCGACATCTTGTCGGCCGCTGGCTACACGATGGGCTCGGCGACCAACTCGACTGAGGGTCAGCTCGGAGCGACAAAGGTCTATTACGCCACCGGTGACGACGCTGCTCAGGCGGTCGCGGAATCGATCGTTCGTGTGCTGGGAGGAGCCATCGAGTTACTCCAACTGCCTGGTGTTCCCCCAGTGGAGTCCGCATCGCTCGATGGCGCCACTGTGCTCATCGCCCTCGGCGATGATTGGGCCGACCGGAACCCGACCGCCGCTACCGGCGGCTGATCGGCGACCGGCGCTTCAGCCGGCGGTCAGCTCGCGAACCCGGGCGAGCAGCACATCCACCGCGGGACGGTTCAGTCCGCCCTCGGGCACGATCACGTCGGCGTGAGCGCGGCTTGGCTCGACGAAGTCCTCATGGCTTGGCCGAACCGTCGCGAGGTATTGGCCGATGATGCTCTCCTGGGTGCGTCCACGCTCCACGACGTCGCGCTGCAACCGTCGAATAAATCGGAGGTCGGCCGGGGTGTCGACGAAGACCTTGAGATCGAACCGGTCGCGCAGGGCGGGCTCCCACAACACGAGGATCCCCTCGACGACGACGACACCGGTCGGCTCCACCCACCGGACATCCTCGACTCGGTCGTGGATCGCGTAGTCGTAGACCGGCACCGGCACCCGTTCGCCTGACAGCAGGGTGCTGAGGTGCTCATCGAGGAGTTCCCAGTCGAACGCCGACGGGTGGTCGTAGTTGGCGGCGACCCGCTCCTCCATCGGCTGATGGGTTCTCGAGATGTAGTACGCGTCGAGTTTGATGAGCGACAACTGGTCGGGTCCGACGATCTCCTCGAGTCGGTCGGCGATCGTCGACTTGCCCGATGAGGTGCCTCCGGCGACGCCGATCAGGAACGGTCGGGAACCCATCGCGGAAACTGTAGGCGAGGTTCTCATCGACGGTGCTTGTGCGGACGACCTCCGAGCGGTAAGGGTGTGCGGGTGATCTCGGAACGCCACCTCGCCATGCTGGACTTCGAGGCGAACTGGTGGACGCTCGACGAGCCGCGCGATCTCGTCATCCGTGCCCGATTTCAGTGCTCAGTCGACGAGTACCATTCCGAGTTGAACGATCTGCTCGCAACTTCGGAGGCGGAGGAACATGACCCCCTCCTCGTCCGGCGACTGCGGCGGCAGCGGTCCCGGAGGCGCCGGGAGCGCCTTGAGACGGGAACGGACGCGCCGGGAGGGCCGAATCGATGAGTGACAGCCGGAACGCAAGCGGTCAGATGCCTCGGCGGGTTCCCCGCAATCAGCAGGCTCAGGTGTCGGGAGGTCTCGCGATCGTGCTCGCGGCGGTCGCGGTGATCGCCGGCTTTTTGATTCTGCGGTCGATCTCCGGTGGCGACGGTGGTGTGGTCGATGGGCCGGCGGTGGCCCAACCGGCGGTGGAGACCTCGACGACGCTCGATGCTGCGGCGGCCCCGACGACGATCGCGGCCCCGACGACCACGATCGCTGGGATGGTCACCGATGGCGCGTCGGTGGTCGTCGCCAACGCGAACGCGGTGAACGGCTCGGCGGGTTTGATGAGTTCCGAGTTGGGCGCGGTTGGCTACCAGATGGGCACCCCAACAAACGCTTCGGCCTCGATCGGCAAGGTCGACCTCACGGTCGTCTATTTCGATCCGGGTATCCCGTCAGCCCAGGGGGTGGCTGAGTCAGTCGCCCGTTCGCTCGGCGGGGTGTCGTCGATCGCGCCGCTGCCGACTCCTGCCCCGACCCAGACCGGATCCCTCGACGGTTCCGGGGTGCTGGTGATGCTCGGCGTCGACAAGGCGGGCCGCACGCTCGCCGAGTTGGCCCCCGACATGATCCCGGCTCAAGACGCCGCGGGCTGACCGCCCGTACCTCAGCCGAGCAATTCCGCGATCAGCGCTGAGGCGCTTTTCTCAATGCACATGAGTGGCTCGCTGAGGGCGAGTTGCTCGCCGTGATCGGCGACGAGTGATCGCGTGGGGAGTCGTTCGGCGACATCGGTGTCGACGATCCCGCACACGACTCCGCACGGAACGCCGTGAGCGGCGGCGATTCCAGCAACTCCGCCGACCACTTTGCCGGCGAAGCTCTGCGCGTCCAGGTGGCCCTCGGCGGTGATCACGAGGTCGGCACCCTCGATGCGCTCGTCGAGTTCGAGCTCGTCGGCGACGAGGTCGAAGCCGGGGAGGAGTCGCCCGCCGAGGGCGGCGAGCCCCCCTGCGAGTCCTCCGGCAGCACCGGAGCCCGGGAGGTCGATGATCTCGACTCCGTATTGCTCGCGGTAGACGTCGGCGAGTCGTTCGAGCCGGCGGGTGAGCAGCTCTACTTGGGCGGGGCTCGCCCCCTTCTGGGGTCCGAAGACCTTCGCCGCGTCGGTGAAGCGGGTGGTCACGTCGCAGGCGACGAGCAGCTCGACTCCGCGGAGGCGGTGGGGTGCGGTGATCGCCCGGATCGCCCCGAGTCCGCCGTCGGTGGTGGCTGAGCCTCCGAGTCCGACGACGATTCGTTGGGCGTTGAGGTCGAGGGCGCGGTCGATCAGTTCGCCGATACCGGTGGTGGACGCCGCCATGGGGTCGTTGCCCTCTGCTCCTCCGGCGAGTTGCAGTCCGCTAGCGAGGGCCATCTCGATGACGGCAACGCGTCGGTGGAGGCGCCACGGCGCGTCGACTGGGTCGCCGAGCGGGCCGGTGACGGTGGTGGTGCGGTTGGGGCCGCCGAGGGCGTCGAGGATGCCCTCGCCCCCGTCGGCGACCGCGATCTCGACGCAGTCGTGCCCGAGCTCCCAACAGGCGTGACCGATGGCGGCAGCGACCTCGGCAGCGGTGGCCGTTCCACGGAACTTGTCGACTGCGGCCACGACGCGCACGGGCCGAACCTAGTGGGCGGCCAATGCGGCTTCGCCGGTTGAGTCACAGCGGTCGGGATCTCGCGAGCTCGGGTTCGTAATTCCGACTGATCCGGTTAGATTTCGGCCCATGGCAGTCACGGTTCGTATTCCCACCACTCTCCGCCCGCTTTCTGGGGGAGCGAAGCAGGTGGAGGTCGCTCCGGGTCCGCTCTCGGAGGTGATCGCCGGTCTTGAGGCGGCGCATCCTGGCTTCGCCGATCGTCTCCTCGACGAGGACGGTGGGCTCCGCAAGTTCGTGAACGTCTTCGTCGATGATGACGATGTGCGTTACCTCGACGGTTTGACCACCGAGGTCGCTGACGGGATCACCGTCAGCATCATTCCGGCTGTTGCCGGCGGCTGAGTCGCTGTTCCGCGGGCTCTCGCGCCACTTGAGCGCTCCGATTGCCGGTTGGCAGTCACCCTTGTAGAGTGCTAGCACTCGCATGGCTCGAGTGCCAGAATCCGGCTCGAACCCAGCGACGGCCTCGTTTCACGGGGTCCCCCGCGCAATAACGACAGGGTCCAATGGAGGACAACAGATGCCGAAGATCATTGCTTTCGATGCCGAGGCCCGACGCGGCCTGGAAGCGGGCATGAACAAGCTCGCGGATGCCGTCCGAGTCACTCTCGGACCCAAGGGACGCAACGTCGTCCTCGAGAAGAAGTGGGGCGCCCCGACGATCACCAACGACGGCGTCTCAATTGCCAAGGAGATCGAGCTCGACGATCCGTTTGAGAGGATCGGCGCCGAACTGGTCAAGGAGGTCGCCAAGAAGACCGACGACGTCGCCGGTGACGGCACCACCACCGCCACCGTGCTCGCTTGGGCGATGGTTCACGAAGGCATCCGCAACGTGGCGGCCGGTGCTAATCCGATGGACCTGAAGCGCGGTATCGAGGCCGCCGTCGAGGCCGCGGTCGGATCGATCCGCTCCCTCGCCAAGGACGTCGACTCGAAGGAGCAGATCGCGCAGGTCGCGTCGATCTCGGCCGCTGACAGTGAGATCGGGTCGATGATCTCCGACGCGATCGACAAGGTCGGCAAGGACGGCGTCATCACCGTCGAGGAGAGCCAGACCTTCGGCATGGACATGGACCTCGTGGAGGGCATGCGCTTCGACAAGGGCTACATCTCGCCCTACTTCGTGACCGACACCGACCGCATGGAGGCGTCGCTCGACGATCCCTATGTGCTGCTCGTGTCGTCGAAGATCACGAACGTCCGCGACCTCGTGCCGCTGCTCGAGAAGGTCATGCAGAGCTCGCGTCCGCTGGTGATCATCGCCGAGGACATTGAGGGTGAGGCACTTGCCACCCTCGTCGTCAACAAGATCCGCGGGACGTTCAAGTCGGCCGCGGTGAAGGCTCCGGGCTTCGGTGAGCGTCGCAAGGCGATGCTCCAGGACATGGCGATCCTGACCGGAGGCCAGGTCATCAGCGAGGAGGTCGGTCTCAGCCTTGAGAACGCCACCCTCGATTTGCTCGGCACGGCCAAGCGCGTCGTGATCACCAAGGACGAGACCACGATCGTGGAGGGGGCCGGTGACTCCGACGACATCAAGGGCCGCATCAACCAGATCAAGGCCGAGATCGACAACACCGATTCCGACTACGACCGAGAGAAGCTTCAGGAGCGTCTCGCCAAGTTGACCGGCGGCGTCGCTGTGCTGAAGGTTGGAGCCGCGACCGAGGTTGAGCTCAAGGAGAAGAAGCACCGCATCGAAGACGCGGTCTCGACCACGAAGGCTGCGATCGAGGAGGGTGTGGTGCCCGGTGGCGGTGTCGCACTGATTCGTTCGATTGACGCGGTTGAGGCGGTCGTTGCGTCGCTTTCGGGTGACGAGGCGACCGGTGCGCGACTGATTGCCCACTCGCTGTCCGCGCCGCTTCGCCAGATCGCGGAGAACGCTGGCATGGAGGGCGGAGTCGTCATCGAGAAGGTGCGCTCCCTCTCGGGCGCCGAGGGTCTCAACGCGGCCACCGGTGTCTACGAGGACCTCGTCAAGCTCGGTGTCATCGATGCCGCGAAGGTGACCCGCTCGGCGCTCCAGAACGCGGCGTCGATCGCGGCGCTCTTCCTTACCACCGAGGCGATCGTCGCCGATAAGCCTGAGCAGGCCGCACCGGCCATGCCGGGCGGCGACATGGACTTCTGAGTTTCGGATCGCTGGCGCGACGCGAGTCGCTCACCATCAATCCGTCGGGCCCCGGGGTTACCCCCGGGGCCCGTCCATGTCTCGGCCGTAGCGTGATGTCGTGATCGCCCTCGTCTCCGCCCTCGCCGCCGAGCACCTCGACTCCGACCTTCCGCTTCTGCTCGAACATCTCGAGGACGCTGAGGTCGCTCACTGGGACGATCCGTCGGTCGACTGGAGCCGCTTCTCGGCGGCGGTGATTCGCAGCACCTGGGACTACCACCAGCGCCTCGATGAGTTTCTTGGCTGGGCTGAGCGGGTGGCGCGACTCACCCGTCTCGTCAATCCCGTCGATCTCATCCGTTGGAATGTCGACAAGGGTTATCTCGTCGATCTGGCCGAGCGAGGAGTGCCGGTGGTGCCGACCCGAGTGGCGGCTGATGCCGATGATGTCGCCGCGCTCCGAGCCGGTGGTGACCTCGACGGTCGGGTCGTGGTGAAGCCGGCGATCGGTGCGGGGTCGAATGGCGCAGCTCGACACGTCGACGATCCCGATGGTGCTGAGCAGCACGCCCGCTCGCTGCTGTCGGGCGGTCGAGTGGTGGTGCAGCCCTATGTCGACGGCGTCGACGATCGCGGTGAGACCGGTCTCGTCATCCTCGGTGGTGAGTTCAGTCACGCGTTCCGGAAGGGTGCAATCCTGTCGGCTGATCGCGCGTGGGCGGACGATCTCTATGTCGTTGAAGACATCTCGGCTCGGCAGGCGACCGAAGATGAGCTCGCCGTCGGACGGCAGGTCGCGAAATTGTTCCCTGAGGCCGCGTATCTACGGGTCGATCTGCTGCCCGGTCGTGATGGCCCGCTCGTGTCGGAGGTGGAGGCGATCGAGCCGTCGCTCTTCTTGCACGTCGCCGATGGCGCGGCTGAGCGCGCGGCCCGCGTATTCGCTTCGCTCGGGGAGACCCCCGACGAAGGTCATCGGTAGCCTGCGGTCATGCGTATGGAAACCGGCGTCTGCGTCGTGCACCTGTTCTGCCGTCCGACGAGCGAACTCGATCGCGAGGCGGTGATCCAGGCGGTCAAGTCAGCCGAGACCGACGGTGCCCAGGTGGTGACCGCGGCGATGCTCGGTCACAAGTGCGATCTCGCGGTGATGGCGCTCGCTCCCGACTTGGCGGTGCTTCGGGCGCTCCAGACCGGCTTGCAGCGCGGCGGTATCGAGGTGGTTGATTCCTACGTCAGCATCACCGAGGTCAGCGAATACGCAAAGGGCATGCCCGAGGAGATGCTTCGCGATCGGCTTTACCCGGTGCTCCCACCCGAGGGCAAGCCGGCCTTCTGCTTCTACCCGATGTCGAAGCGCCGCGAGGGCCACGCCAACTGGTACACGACGCCGTTTGAGGAGCGCTCCGAGATGATGATGGAGCACGGCAAGTCGGGCCGCACCTTCGCTGGGAAGATCGTCCAGTTGGTCACTGCCTCGACCGGCTTCGACTCTCATGAGTGGGGTGTCACCCTGTTCGCGGTGAATCCCGAGGTGATCAAGGACGTCGTCTACACGATGCGATTCGATCGTGGGTCGGCGTTGTTCGGTGAGTTCGGCGACTTCTACGTCGGTTATCTCACCGCCATCGACGAACTGGTCTGATCGACTTGGTCTGATCGACCGGGTTAGCCGATCTCGAATCCGGCGGCGTTGGCGATGACGTCGTTGCCGAAGGCGTCAAAGCGGAACTCGTTGAAGGTGGCGCGCACGAGGTCGCCGCTCGCGGTGCTCAACTCGATGGGTCCCGATAGGCCGGCGTAGTCGATTTGCAGACCGCTCTCAACGAGTCGAGCGCAATCCTCGAAGTTGGAGCAGACGCGTCCTCCGCTGCTTACCGAGGCCATTTGGCCAGCGATACGACCCGGGTTGTCGCTTCCCGCTTGGAGAGCTGACAGCGCGAGCAGGTTGACGCAGTCGTGCGCGTTGGTCGCGAAGTGGCCGGCTGGTTCGTCGATGTTTGGCACGATCGAGCGCGGCGCGATGCCGATCACTCGTTCCCGTGTAGTGCCGCTCATCTCGACCGCGGTTTGGCTGGCGGCGCGGAGCGAGTCGTTCACGATCACGAACGGGGTGGGTGACCCGGTCGCTCCGATGGCTCGATCGACTGCTCCAAGGAGCCGGCCGCCGTCGTCGGTGTCACCGAGGATGATCACGATGCCGGCTTCTGAGGTGACGGCGGCGGTTGCCTCGTCGCGCAAGTCGGGGTCGTCACCGCTGAAGGGGATCTCGGCGACGACGCTCAGGATCGAGCGGGTGGAGATCGCCTCGCGGAGTTCGCTCGCCATGTCGCGTCCGTATCGATCGTCGAGGTAGGCGATGGCGATGGTTCCGCTGCCGGTGCGGGCCGCCGTTCTCGCGATCGCCGACATCTGCAGCGAGTCGCTGCCGACGGTGCGGAAGAACAGGTTCTGGTCGGGGAAGCCGTCGAGGGCGATCGCCGTGGCGGTCGGCGAGCACAGCACGATCCCGGCCGTGGTCGCCTGGCCGAGCACCCGAAGGGCGACGTTCGATGAGGCCGGCCCGATGATCGCGTCGACTCCCGCGGAGACGAGGGCGCTCAGGTCGACCGAGGAGGTCTCGTCGGCAGTGACGAGCTCGACAGGTTGGCCGAGCACTCCTCCTTGGGCGTTGATCGTGTCGACGGCTGACTGAACGGCAGCGGTGAGCGGACTACCGAGGCCGGCGCCAGCGCCGGTGGTCGGCAACAGGGTTCCGAGTCGCAGCACACCGTCATCGACCCTGCTCGGGATGGTGGTCGTTACGGCTGGCAGCACTGAGACGACGGGGGCGGTGTCGTTCGGGGTCGAGCATGCGGCGGTCAGGGTCGCCGTCAGGATCGCGATGACCGAGGCGCGCAGGAGTCGACCACCGCTCACGAGGTCACGATAGAAGGAAGCCGTGGCGGACGGTCAGCACTCATCCAACGGCCTCGATGGTCCGGCGTCGGATTTGCTCACGGCCGCCCGTAACGCGGTTCCACGGTGGTTGGCGAGATGCGTCGAGCGGGTCGCGGTGGCGCAGTCGATTCCGGTCGATGGTGTGACCGCCGAGCTCGACGCGATGGTGAAGCGACGCGCCGGTGAGGTGCTCGACCGGCTTGGTGTCCTGCTCGCCACCGATGTCGATGAGCAGCGGGCAAATCCGCTCGACATCTTGCGCGACGCCGTCGTCGGGCCGACGGAGGTGCTGCGAGCCGCAGGCGCGCGACCGGTGACCCGGGACGCGTTCTCCGAGGAGCGTTTCCCGAGCGACGTGTTCGATCTCGCCCCGGCGACGTGGGCAGATGTCCACGAGTCGATGGTCGAGCCCGGTCTGACCTGGGGGGCGTGGAAGGCGGCGGTGGTGTTGACCCGTCGGCGAGATGAGGGGCTGCGATGAGCGGCACCTACTCTTCGGGTGTGACCGACCCCTCAGGCATGAGTGCGCGGACCCCGCGGGCGGTGTCGACCGCGCTCGCTCGCCGCACGAAGGTGATCAACTCGGGTCCGACGGAGGGTCGGGCGTTCTGCCACGCGCTCGCCGCCGCCACCGATGAGTGGATCGTCGCGCTTCACGAAGCCGCTCGGGAGTCGACCTCGCGGCCGCCGCGGATCGCGCTTGTCGCGACCGGTGGGTTCGGGCGCGGGGAACTCGCCCCGTTCAGCGATATTGATCTCTTACTGGTGCACGCGACCCGTCCGGAGCGGGTGGAGGAGTTTGCCTCGGCGATCTGGTATCCGATCTGGGACGCGGGCTGCAAACTTGGCCACGCCGTTCGAACGGTCGATGAGCAGTCGGCGCTGATCCGCAAAGACCTCGACTCGGCGACGGCCATGTTGACGGCGCGATTCGTGGCCGGCGACGCGGCGCTCGCTCGCTCGGTCATCGAGTCGGGCGCGGAGAATTGGAGGAAGCGTCGCAAGCGGTTCCTCACCGAGTTGAGAGAGCGGGTGCGTGACCGCCAGTCGGGCGCCGGTGAGGTGGCGTACACCTTGGAACCGGATCTGAAGGACGGTCATGGAGGTATCCGTGACGCCCAGTCGCTGTGGTGGGCCGAGGTCGGTGGGCTCGCTTTGCGCGAGGACGACAGCGCGGTGCTCAACGAGTGTTATGACGTGCTGTTGTCGTCACGGGTGGCGTTGCATCGCGCCACCGGGCGCCCGGGCGACATTCTGCGGCTCGAGGATCAGGATGCGACTGCGGTCGCGGCCGGTCACTCCGATGCCGACCGATTGATGGCGGAGATCTCGGCGGCCGCGCGAACCGTGGCGTGGATCGCCGATGAGACGTGGGGTCGCGTGGGTCGGACCATCTCGCGTCGGCGCGAGCCGGTGGCGCCCGGGGTGGTGCTCGTCGACGGCGAGGTCGAACTCGATGACGGCGCCAATCCGGCGACCGACCCGACGTTGGTGATGGCGGTCGCGGTGGCCGCTGCACGACGCCGGGCGAGGATCGGCCGTCGCAGTCTCGATCTGTTGGCGGAGTCGACGCCGATGTGGCCCGAGCGATGGCCGGCCGGGGCGCTCGATTCTTGGGTGGCGCTGCTCCTTGAGGGGCACGCCGCGATTCCGGTGCTAGAGGCTCTCGATCAGCGCGGGTTGATCACCCGCATGTTGCCCGAGTGGAAGCCGGTTCAGGCTCGACCGCAGCGAAACGCCTATCACCGCTTCACTGTCGACCGACATCTGTGGGAGGCAGCGGCCAACGCCTCGATGCTCGTCGATCGGGTGTCGCGCCCTGATCTCTTGGTGCTTGGAGCGTTGCTGCACGACATCGGCAAGGGATACCCGGGAGATCACACCGACGCCGGCGTCGATCTCGTTCGTTCCTCGATCGGTCCTCGTGTTGGTCTGAGCGAGACCGACACCGAGACCGTCGTGTCGATGATCCGACATCACCTGTTGTTGCCCGATGTGGCGGTGCGTCGCGATCTTGGTGATCCGAAGACCATCAAGGGGGTGGCCGATCACCTCGGCGATCGCTTGCACCTCGACTTGCTTCACGCGCTTACTGAGGCCGACTCGCTCGCAACTGGCCCGTCGGCGTGGGGGCCGTGGAAGGAGGGGCTCGTCAACGAGCTCGCGAGCCGGGTGGGTCATGTGCTCGGCGGCGGTGAGGTGTCCGAGGTGGCGTGGCGTCTCTTTCCCGATGCCGAGGTCGTCGAGCGGATGGCGTCGGGCACGCGGTCGGTGATGGTGGACGGGGATCGAGTGACGGTGGTGACCGCCGACTTGCCGGGAACCTTCTCGCGGGTGGCGGGTGTGCTCTCCTTGCACGGTCTCGACGTGGTCGCGGCGCAGGCGCATTCCGATGAGCCGCAGCCGGGTCGACCGACGATGGCGGCTTCGGAGTTCCGGATCCATGTGCCGCGCGGTGGGATCGAGGTGAAACCGCTGCTCGCCGATCTCGAGCGGGCGCTCTCAGGCGAGTTGGCGATCGAGGCTCGGCTCGCGGAGCGGGCCCGCACCTATCGACGTCGCCGGGCGACGCAGGCTCGGCCGCCGGGTCCGCCGCGGGTGGTGTTCCACGATGGGGCGTCGGCGAATGCGACGGTGATCGAGGTGCACTGTGTGAGCAAGGTCGGGGTGCTGCACCGGATCACGAAGGCGCTCGCCGAGGTCGGGCTCGACATCCGTCATGCGACGGTGCAGACGGTCGGTATGGAAGTGGTGGACACGTTCTATGTGCAGACCGCCGCTGGCGCTCCGGTGTCTGATCGTTTCCATCGGGGGGAGATCGAGCGGGCACTCCTCCATGTGGTCGCCTGATCGGCGGCTAGTTTCGGCCTATGGGGCGTCCGGATCCGGGTGATCTTGCGCGGTGGAGCGAGGCGCTGTCGGCGATCGCTCGCACCGGCCTCGGATTCTCCGACAACCTCTATGAGCGCGAGCGCTTCGAGGAGGTGCTCCACATCGCGGCCGATATCCGGGCCGCGGCGGCTGACCTCGACGACGAGGTGGCGACCCAACGCGAGACGGACCATTTCGTTCAGGAGTGGATGGCGAACATCGGTGAGGGTGTGCCCGGTTACATCACGCCGAAGGTCGCGATCGGTGCGATCGTCGGTAACGACCAGGGCCAGTTGCTGTTGGTGCAGCGGCGTGACTCGGGGATCTGGCTGTATCCGACCGGTTGGGCTGATGTCGGCTACTCACCTTCGGAGGTCGCGGTGAAGGAGGTTGCTGAGGAGACCGGGATCGAGTGTGTTCCGGAGCGTTTGGTGGCCGTGATCGACGGTCAGCGGATGGGGTTCTCGCAGTTCGGGATGTACATGTTGCTCTTTCACTGCCGCGCGGTGGGCGGCGAGTTGCGCACCCATCCGCTCGAGACCTCCGATGTTGGCTGGTTTGATGAGGGTGCTTTGCCGAAGATCACCGCCGGTGAGGAGTGGTGGGGTTCGCTCGCTTTCGCCGCGGTGCGGGGCGAGCCGGTCGAGGTGCGTTTCGAGGCTCCGCGAGATCCGGTGTGGCGCTCGGGGCCTGATATCGCCCCCTGAGGCTCAGCTGTCGCCGTCGTGGTCGCGGAGGAACTGCTCGACTTCGTCGAGTAGGTGGATCGACTCGTCGAGGTCGATCGGGCCGCTGGTGTCCTCGTCCTCGTCCATCTCGTCGACGATCTCCTCGAGTTGCTCGATATGGATGACGAGGTCGTCGTCATCGGAGATGAGGGCTTCGACGCGGGCGTCGTAGTCGGCGGCCTCGTCGGCGAGGTCGGCGGTGGGGGCCGGGGTGCCCATCATTTCGCAGACTCGTTCGACGAGGGCGAGCGCGGCTTTGGGCGATGGGATCTGGGAGGCGTAACCGGGCACGGCTGCCCAGAGCGAGGCGCCGGGGAAGCCGGCGCGGCTGAGCGAGTCTTGGATGACGCCGACGATGCCGGTGGGGCCTTCGTAGCGGGAGCGCTCGAGGTCGTATCGCTCCATGAGGGTGTCGTCGGAGGCGGTGCCGATCACGTGGACGGGCCGGGTGTGGGGAACGTCGGCGAGAAGCGCACCGAGGGTGATCACCATGGGCGCTCCGACTCGTTGGGCGACCGCGGTGATCTGCTCGGTGAAGGTCCGCCAGCGGAGCGCGGGTTCGGGTCCTAGGACCATGACGACGTCGGTGCCGGGTAGTGACGCGGACCACACGCCGACGGTTGGCCAAATGATGTTGCGGCTGCCGTTCTCGTCGAGGCGGAGCAGGGGGCGCACGGTCGCGAAGTCGGTGAAGGGCTCCGGGTCGATCTCGGCGAGGGGCTCGGCTCCGCTCGTCTCGATGAGGGTTTTGAGCGCGGTGGAGGCGGCGTCTCCGGCGTCGTTCCAGCCGGTGAACGCGGCGAGCACGACGGGGTTCTTGAGGGCCGGCGGCCGGTGCCAGCGGAGGTGCTCGACGTCGGGCTCCATGTGGGTGCGAGGCTATCGGTGGGTGCTGGTCGGCGTCGCCGGGGGAGGGGGTGGTTCGGGGTACGGTCGGCTCATGGCTGTCGAGGTCTCCGCTGTCACGGTTGTCGACGACGATCTGGTCGCCGCGTTCGCGCGTCTCATCCCGCAACTGTCGTCGTCCTCTCCGCCGCCGAGCCGAACTGAGTTGGAGGCGATCGTCACGAATCCGGAGTCGGTCCTGTTCGCGGCTGTCGCGGATGGGGTGGTGGTCGGCAGTTTGACGCTGGCGCTCTACCGAATTCCAACGGGCGTGAAGGCGTGGATTGAGGATGTCGTGGTTGACGAGTCGGCCCGGGGGATGGGGGTCGGTGAGGCATTGAACCGGGCTGCTATCGACGAGGCGGCTCGGCGTGGCGCGAAAAACGTGAGCCTGACGAGTCGGTCGTCGCGGGAGGCCGCGAACCGGTTGTATCGGCGGCTCGGTTTCGAGCCGTATGAGACGAACCTCTACCGCTACCGGCTCTGATCGGGCAGGATCTCGGCGTGTATCTGCCGGAGGTGTTCGGTCTCGACGATGACGTCGCGCTCGACGTCGTAGCCCGCGCTCGGCTCGCGACGGTGGTCGTATCGACGGGAGCGGGTTTTGAGGCGACGCCGATCCCGTGGATGCTGCGTCGTTCGCCTGATTCGACGCTGCTGGTTGGACATGTCTCGAAGGCGAATCCTCTGGCTCGCATGCTGTCGGAACCGGTGGACGCGATCGTCCTCGTCGATGGGCCCGACGGCTATGTGAGTCCGTCTTGGTATCCCTCGAAGGCCGAGTCGGGTGAGGTGGTGCCGACTTGGAACTACGTGTCGGTCCATCTCCATGGACGGCTCTCGGTTATCCACGATGCCGAGTGGTTGAGGGAGATGGTCGAGTCGTTGACGATTCGCTATGAGTCGGAGCGTGAGCAGCCCTGGTCGGTTGACGACGCGCCGGCTGACTATCTCGATCGGATGCTCCGTGGGATCGTCGGCTTGGAGTTCGTTGTCGAACGGGTCGAGGGGAAGGCGAAGCTCAGCCAGAACCGTTCCGAGGCCGACCGTGCTGGGGTGATCGCCGGCTTGCGAGCCGAGGGGGCCGACGGCCTGCTCGGCGAAATGGAGCGCTGAGGGTCGGCTAGCGGCCGGCTTCGTGGTCGAGCAGCCAGGCTTTCGCGTCGAGACCGCCGGCGAACCCGGTGAGTGAGCCATCGGCGCCGATCACTCGGTGGCAGGGCACCACGATGGAGAACGGGTTGCGTCCGATGGCGGTGGCCACGGCGCGGGTCGCCTCGGGTCGGCCGATCGCTGCGGCGTGCTCGGCGTAGGTGCGGGTGGTGCCCGGGGCGATGTCGCTGAGCGCTGACCACACCTTCCGCTGGAAGTCGGTGCCGACTGCGTCGATGGGCAGATCGAATTCCTGTCGGCCTCCGGTGAGATGCTCGATGATCTGTTGGCCGGCGAGTTCCGCGATCGCGTTGGAGCCGTCATCGAGGTCGCCGCTGTCGATTCCGACCCGTTGGAGTTCGCCATCGAGTGGCCAGAGCACCGCGCGTAGGTGCGAGTCGGAGGCGATCAAGGTGAGGGTGCCGACGGGTGTGTCGATGGTGCTGGACACGAGGGGCATGGTGACATCTTGGCACCGAGCGCTTCGGGTCGGTGTCGGGGCGTTAGCGTCCGCGCGGTGCGGGGGCTCGGAACGATCATCAATGTGGTCGCGGTGCTGGCCGGTTCTGGCGCTGGGATGCTGGTTGGGCATCGGCTGCCTGAGCGCACGCGGTCAACGGTCACTGACGCGCTTGGCTTGATCACGTTGATCGTCGGCGCGCTGAATGTCGCCGCGATCGGTGACGCCGCATTCGGTGAGGCGGTGGGCGAGGACTGGACGCTCATTGTTGTGCTCGGCGCGGTCGTGGTTGGCGGGATCATCGGTTCGCTGCTCGGCATCGAGCCGGGGCTCGAGCGGCTGGGCGCTTGGCTGCAGCGACGACTCGCTGGAGATCAGGCCGACGCAGAGCGCGCCCGGTTCATCGAGGGGTATGTCAGCGCGTCGCTGCTGTTCTGTGTTGGTCCGTTGACGGTGCTCGGCTCGTTGAGTGATGGCCTCGGCAACGGCATCGATCAGTTGGTGTTGAAGTCGTCTCTCGACCTGTTCGCCTCGATGGCGTTCGCGGCATCTCTTGGCCTCGGTGTGGCGCTGTCGGCGCTCTCGGTGTTGGTGTTCCAGGGGGCGTTGACCATTCTCGGAGCGGGCTTCGGATCGTTTATGCCGGATTCGACGGTGGCGGCGATGACGGCGACCGGTGGCGTGCTGCTGCTCGGGATCGGCCTGCGTCTTCTGCGTATTCGGCAGGTGCCGGTGGCGGATCTGTTGCCGGCGCTCGTGCTCGCGCCGGTCATCACCGCGGTGCTCGCCGCCTGGTGACCCGGGCGTGATGACCGGCTGGGTCAGGCGTCACGTCGGCGCAGCACCACCCAGGTGAAGTGTTGATCGATGTCCTTCGGGGTGAGGTGGTGCTCGTCGCGGGCGGTGACCATCTCGAATCCGTTCGCGAATGCCGCGGCGAGTTGTTCAGCGGAGTAGCGCGAGACGTCTCGATCGGAGCACCGGGTCGGCCCGTCGTCGGCGAAGGTTCCGATCACGAGGTGCCCTCCTTCGCGGATGCTGCGCGTAGCGGTGGCGACGTACCGGTCGCGGCCGAGGCCAGAGAGGAAGTGGAACACGGCCCGGTCGTGCCAGAGGTCGAAGGTGCGACCCGGGTCCCACTCAGTGATGTCACCGACCACTGTCGCGACCGAGGCCGGTTCGTTGAGGCGAGCGGAGGTGGCCGCGAGCGCGGTCTCCGAGAGGTCGAGGAGGGTGAGGTCCCTGCAACCGGCGGTGAGGAGCGCGTCGGCGAGGGGACTGGTGCCGGCACCGACGTCGATGATGGAGATCGTTGCCGGGTCGGCGACCGAGGTGATGAGGGTGAGCGAGGTGTTGGCGCTCGGTTGGAACCACGAGAGTGAGTCGTGGGCGCGCGTTCGATAAACGTCGTCCCAGTGGGCGGCCTCGGTCACACTCCGACGGTAATCACCCGTTTGTGACCGGGTGGATGTTTACTGCGCCGGAATAGCAGCGGTCGCGCGCGCGTTTGAAACGGATCCATCAAGTCGCTGACGAATAGTCGACGATCAACGCCGATAGATAGATGCTGAGCGGTTTCAACACCGTGATGCGTTACCCCCCACAGAAACGAAGGTCCTCCGTGTACCGATCCCTCGCTCGCTGGTCGTTCCAGCACGGCCTGTTCATCCTCATCGCTTGGATTGTCGCTCTGGTCGGCATCAACGCTCTGGCTGGCGCGATCGGGTCCGGCTTCTCCGGCGAGTTCTCGACCCCCGAGTCGGAGAGTTCGACGGGCTTCGATGTGCTCAACGAGAACTTCCCGGGGGCGGGCAGCGCTTTCGGTGGCTCACTGGTGTTCCTCGCCGAGGACGGCGTTCAAGACGCGACGGTGGTGGCGGAGATGACGTCGTTCTTCGAGGCGATCGATGAGATCGATGGCGTGTCGGTCGTGTCGCCGTATGAGCCGCTTGGGCAGGGCCAGATCGCCCCTGATGGTGGTATCGCCTACGCCCAGCTCAACCTCGCCCGTGATGTCGACCAGGCCCGCGCCGCCGTGATCGCTGAGGAGATCCGCGATCTCGAGCCCGCCGTTGACGGCGTCACGACGGAGATCGGTGGGGCGATCTTCGCCGAGTTCGAGCCGCCGAAGTCCGAGTTGATCGGTCTCGCGTTCGCCGTGGTCATCCTGATCGTGTCGTTCGGCTCGGTGATGGCGATGGGTCTTCCGATCGGTGTCGCTCTGGCCGGTGTCGGCACGGGCGGGTTTGGGGCGGTCAGCCTGCTCTCGAACGCGGTCTCGATTCCCGAGTTCGCCCCGTTCATCGGCGTCATGATCGGTCTCGGCGTCGGCATCGACTACGTGCTTTTCATGGTCACCCGCTACCGCGAACTGACCCGCCAAGGCCGGTCGCCACTCGAGGCGACGATGGGCGCGCTCGACACCTCGGGTCGCGCGGTCGTATTCGCTGGCATCACCGTGGTGCTTTCGCTGCTCGGCATGCTCGTGATCGGTCTCGGGTTCGTGTCCGGTCTCGGTATCGCGGCGGCGACGACGGTCGCGGTGACCCTGGTGGCTTCGATCACCTTGTTGCCGGCGCTTCTCGGCCTGTTCCATTCCAAGGTCGAGGTCACTCGTTGGCGTGGTCTGGTGACGGCGGGCTTCGTGGCTATCGCTCTGCTTGGCGTCGGTCTCGGCGTGTCGGCGCTCTCCACGATCGGCGCGGTGCTCGCCCTCGCGACCTTCGCGGCGAGCCTCTTTGTGCGACCGCTGCGACGGGCCGTTCCGGCACGGCGCGAGCGTCCGCTTCGAGAGACCACCGCCTACCGCTGGAGCCGGGTGATCCAGGCTCGGCCGTGGACCTTCGTGTTCCTTGGTGGAGGCGCGCTGGTGCTGCTGATGCTGCCGGTGTTCTCGCTGCGGCTCGGGTTTTCCGATGAGGGGAACCTGTCGGAGGAGACGTCGGCGAGGCGCGCCTACGACCTCGTGGCTGAGGGCTTCGGTCCTGGTTTCAACGGCCCGTTCCTCCTCACGGTCGAGCCGGGTTCACCGGCCGATTTGCCGGTGATCGCGGCCCTGCCTGATGCTCTTGCGGCCGATCCCGGTGTCGACCGTGTCGGTCAGCCGTTCCCGAGCGACTTCAACGATCCGTCGGCCTCGGAGGCCTTCCTCATCCAGATCATCCCGACTACCTCGCCTCAAGACGAGGTCACCGAGGCCACGGTCGCGCGGCTCCGCTCGGAGGTGGTTCCGTCGGCGATCGTGGGTTCGACGTTGACGGTGAACCTGACCGGCGCGGTCCCGGCAAACATCGACTTCACCGACTATCTCGGTGGGCGCCTGCTCGTGTTCTTCGGTGCGGTGCTCGGAGTGTCGTTCCTGTTGTTGACGATGGTGTTCCGGTCGGTGCTGGTGCCGCTCAAGGCGGTGCTCATGAACGTGCTCTCGATCGCCTCGGCCTACGGCATCGTGGTCGCCATCTTCCAGTGGGGATGGCTGTCGGGGGTGTTCGGCGTCGAGCCGGCTCCGATCGAACCGTTCGTGCCCATGATGCTGTTCGCGATCGTGTTCGGGCTCTCGATGGATTACGAGGTGTTCTTGCTGTCGCGAGTGAAGGAGGAGTTCGACCGCACCGGTGACGCCGCCAACTCGGTGGCCGACGGTCTGGCCGCGACGGCTCGGGTGATCTCGGCGGCGGCGGCGATCATGGTCGTCGTGTTCGGCGCCTTCCTCCTTGAGGACGATCGAATTGTGAAGCTCTTCGGTGTCGGTCTCGCGGTGGCCGTGCTGCTCGACGCGACGTTGGTCCGCATGTTGTTGGTGCCGGCGACCATGGAGTTGCTCGGTGCTCGCAACTGGTGGATCCCGAAGTGGCTCGACCGGGTGTTGCCGCGTCTCAACGTGGAGGGCCCGACCTACGCCGAGCCGTCGATCGACAACGCGGTCATCTCTTCCGGGGATGAGCCGAGCGACGAGCCGAGTGACGAGCTCGAACCGGCTGGCGTCTGAACGGGTTCAACTCATTCGACGATGAGGCCGTCGAACCGGCGGAGATCCTCAGCTGATTGACGCACCTGCCAGTCGCGGTCGTTGAGCGCGCGGTCGATGGCCGCCTCCACCTCGGGCCCTTCGAAGGGTGCGAGGGCGAGGACGGCCCGACGACGGACAGCGGGCTTGTCGTCGCAGGCGGCGAGGATCGCTGGCAGCCCTCGAGAGTCGCCGATCGCACCGAGCGCCGCGGCCGCCGACTCTCGCACGAGTGGGTCGGTGTGCTCGGTGGCGAGGGCGATCAGCCGGTCGAGGGTCGAGTCGTCGACCTGTTCGCGTTCACCCATCGCCCAGGCGGCCACTTCGATCACGGTTGGGTCCGGGTCGTGCAGCAGCGACGTCGGGTCGACGTCGGAGTGGGCGGCGAGTATCTCGGCGAGTCGCCGGCGAACCCTGATCGACGGGTCGTTGATCATGCGGCTGACTTGGTGGTCGTCGAGTGCGCCGAGTCGTTCCATCGCGCCGAGGGCGAGTTCGCGGATCGCTTCATCGGTGTCGCCGAGCGCGGCTTCGGCGGTGGCGCGGTCGCCGAGGTGACCGGCGAGGGTGACCTCGCGGCGACGTGAGGATCGTTCGCTGTCGGTCATCGGCTGAGCAGGTCGGTCAGGGTGATCACGCCGTAAACGGCGGCGAAAGCGACGAGCACGGCGATGAGGGCTCCGGTGAGCAGGCTAAGTCCAGTGGCGGCGGCGAGCGCCCAGATTCGGCGGATGGGGCCGGGTCGCCGGTAGAGGGTGGTGGGTTCTTGGGTGACGGGCACCCCGATATATCCACCGAAGGGTCCGCGTGGTCGTCGCACCGATGCTCTGGCAGGCTTGCGCCAACCGGCGAGCAGCAGACCGAGCACCGCGAGCGCGACGATTCCCGCCGCGCGGACGGTGAGCTCGTCGACGGAGATTGCGATGGATGACGACACCGTGACGACGAGCGTAACCGTGGGCCGGACGCCGCTGTGGTCGGTACCGCTCGCTGTCGTGTCGCTGCTCGTGCCGTTGCTGATCATCGCGGCCGCGCTCGTTCCGTCGTCGTGGGTGGCATCGAAACTCAACACGCGACTCGACGAGATGCAGCCGGCCCCGTACGCGCGGGTTCCAGCGTCGGCGCAGCCGGTGGCTGAGCGGCTGTCGATCTCAGCGCCATTCGGGCAGTTGCCTGAGCAGTTCCCGACCGACGGCTCGTTCAACTTCGTGACCATCACTGAGCCGCGCCAGTCTGCGTTGTCGTGGTGGGTCGGTCGCGACGAGGTCGCGTTCCAGTTGCTCACCGAGGAGGACCGGTTCGGTTTCCAAACCCCGGATCAACGACGGGTGTTCTCGCTCGAGTCGATGCGCACCGCTGGGCAGGTCGCTCAGTATGTGGCGTTGACCCGGCTCGGTTTCGAGGCGCAACTGTTGCCCGGTGATGTGCTGATTCAGGAGATGGTGTGCCTTGAGCGGGCCGCTGATGGCGAGTGCTTGTCGACGGCGCCGTCGGACGAGATTCTCGACCCGGGTGATCGCCTGCTGGTCGCCGATGGGGTGCGTTTGGAGAGCGTCGACGATCTCATCGAGGTGCTCGCTGACCGATCGCCGGGTGATCTGCTGTCGGTTCGGGTGGAGCGCCGCGGTTCCGATCCGTTCGAGGCTGAGGTGGAACTGATCTCGGTGCCCGACGAACCGGATCGCACGATCGTCGGGTTCATCCCGTTCGACACGCGCCGTATCGAGTTGCCGTTCACGGTCGATATCGACACTGGTTCGATCGGTGGGCCGTCGGCGGGGCTGGCGTTCACGTTGACGTTGATCGACGAGTTGTCGCCCGGGGAGTTGACGGGGTCGACGCAGGTCGCGGTGACCGGCGCGATCAATCTCGACGGCTCGGTTGGCGCGATCGGCGGACTTCGCCAGAAGGCCTCCGCGGTCGATCAGGCCGGCATCGAGGTGTTCTTGGTGCCCGCGGCGCAGCGCGAGGACGACATCGAAGCGGCTCGGGCTGCGGCTCCGGATCTCCAGATCATCCCGGTGGCGACCCTCGATGAGGCGCTCGAGGTGCTGGTCGACCTCGGCGGCGATCCGATCGATCCGTGACCGTCGCTCGGCGCGCGCATTGACGCGACCGGACTTCGTGCGCAACCTACGCTCGGAACATGGCCACCAGTCCGCGTCCCGATCCTTCGGATCCGGCGGCGGTTGCGTCCGCCGGGTTCTCCTCCGCACGTAAAGGGTTCGACCCTGATGAGGTGCGCACGTTCCTGACCGCGGTCGGGGGCGAGTTGGAGCGGTTGCGCACGCGGCTCTCCCGGAGTGAGAGCGAGCTGGCCGCAGCCCGAAGCGCGGGTGGCGATCTCAGCCAACTTGATGATGAGACGGTCGCGCGGATGCTCGGTGATGAGACAGCGAGCGTGTTGCGCGCGGCCCGCGAGGCTGCCACGCAGATCCGCGCGCGGGCCGAGCAGGTGGCCTCCGAACTGGTTGATGAGGCGACGGCGGAAGCGGCTCGGCTTCGGGAGGCTGCTGAGGAGGATGCTTCGCGTCGGCGGAGCGAGGCGGCGGCCGCTGCGTCGCAGGAGATCGAGACGGCCAAGCGCGAGGGTCGTGAGCTGCTCGATCAGGCGCGGTCTCATCAGGAGCAACTTGAGGCGGCGATCAAGCGGCGCAAAGCGGATGCTCGGCAGTGGTTCCGCGAGGCTGAGGTGGAGCAGCGTCGGCTGACGGAGGCGATCGAGCGGGCGCGCTCGACGATCGACACGGTCGCGGCCACGGTGCGCCCGACGGGCTTCGATGTTGATCTCGACGCGCCGGAGCCCGAGCCGGTGGTGTCGTCGGGCACTGGGGCGATCTACGACGCGGCGGCTGATGATCTCGATGACGGCGAGGTGTCGATTCCGCCGATCGTGGATGCGACGGCGGTGATGGAGGCCGTCGAGTCGGAGGCTCAAGCGGTCGACACCGATTCGTCTGGTGATGACTCGTCTGATGATGGAGGCGAGGGCGCCAAGGTGGTTCCGCTGTTCGCCGGGGGCGAGCCGGCCGCCGAGTCGTCGGTGGATGACATTTTCGCACGGCTCCGCGAGGGCGCTGAGGCCGATGATGGTTCGGCTGATGGGGGCGATGGCTCGGCCAGTGAGATGACTGACGAGTCAGTTGACGATGCGGACACCGACGACTCGGGTGATGAGCCCGATGCTGAGGCAGCCGTTTTTGACGAGCTGGTGGCGGCGGCCTCCAAGAAGGTGAAGCGCGTGCTCGCCGATGAGCAGAACGCCGCTCTCGAGACCCTTCGCGGCAAGGCGAAGGTGAACGATCTTGGCGACCTGGTGCCGACCGATGTGGAGCATGCCGCGTCTTACACGTCGACGGTCACCGATGAGATCGATGCCGCCGCGGTGTCGGGGGCGTCAACGGTCGGGGGCTCGAAGCCGGCGGCGCGAACGCTGAAGCGGATCCGCACCGAGGCGATCGAGTCGATCTCGGAGGGGATCGTGGCGGTGTTGCGCGAACGGCTCGGCGCGGCGGTCGGGGCGGCAGCCGGGGACAACGACGAGATCTCGGCCAAGGTGCGCTCGGTGTACCGCGACGTGAAGACCAAGGTGATCGACGACCGCGTCGGTGATGCGCTGTGGCAGGCGCGCTTGGCGGCGGTGGTCGCGGCTGCGCCGAAGGGCGCGCGTCTCCGTTGGGTGGTCGCGCCCGGCGCGAAGGCGTGTCCCGATTGCGAGGACAACTCGCTCGCGGCTCCGGTGACGGCCGGTGAGCCGTTCCCGACCGGCCATGTGAACGGCCCGGCGCATCCGGGCTGTCGCTGTCGCCTCGTGCCAGACGGCCGGTAGGGTTTTGGGGGACATGCGTCCCCCCTCAGACCTCCCGAGACCAACGCCGGGCGGCCGCTCGCGTGGTCGTATTGCCCTCATCGCGCTCGGCGCGATCTTCTTCTTGGTGGTGGTGTTCGGCCGCGGTGTTGCCGGCTTCTACCTCGACTACCTCTGGCACGACGGCCTCGGTCGCACCGATGTGTTCTGGGGCCAGTTGCTTCCGAAGTTGACGTTGTTCGGCATCTTCTTCGGTTTCTTCGTGTTGTTGGCGCTGGTCAACCTCTGGCTCTCCGACCGGTTCGCACCGAGCGTGTTCCCAGCGAATGTCCACCCGTACGTCGAGCGGTTCCATCAGGTGTTCGGCCGTCGTCTCCGACTGGTGCGCTACGGCACTGCCGTGTTCCTCGGGCTGATGCTCTCGTTGCCGGCCACCCAGCAGTGGCAGGACTGGTTGCTCTTTAGGAACTCACGCGACTTCGGTGTCGACGATCCGCAGTTCGGCGCCGATGTCGGGTTCTACGTGTTCCAATTGCCGTTCCTGTCGTTCGCTCTCGATTGGCTGTACGCGGCAGCGATCGTGGTGCTGTTGCTCACCTTGTTGGCTCATCTGCTGAACGGCGGGGTGATGATCACCGGCAATGTGCCGACGATTCGTCGCGCCACGAAGGTGCACGCGGCAGCCCTCCTCGCGGTGCTGGCGCTGCTGAAGGCCGGTGACTACTGGCTGAGCCGATTCGCGCTCACCAACGAGACACGCGGCTTCGTGCAGGGCGCCACCTACACCGTCGTCAACGCGCAACTCCCAGCATTGATGCTGCTCACGTTGATCGCGGTGCTCACTGGTCTGCTGTACCTCACGGCGATTCGCACCGACCGTTGGAGGTTGCCTCTCCTCGCCTCGGCCCTGTGGCTCGTGGTGTCGATCGTCGGTGGCGTGATCTACCCATCGGTCGTGCAGTCCCTCGTGGTGCGTCCCAACCAGGAGGAGCGAGAGGCTCCGTATATCGAGCGAAATGTGCTCGCGACACGGGCCGCGATGGGTCTCGATGCGGTCGAGACTCGCGAGATCGAATTCTCCTCGCTCACCACCGCTGAGGTGGAGGGAGACCTTGAACCGATCGAGAACGTCCGCCTGCTCACTCCTGGCCTGTTGCTCTCGCGTTTCGCGATCGACCGCGGCGAGGTGGCTGGGCTGCAGATCGACGACCTCGACATCGATCGCTACCTCGTCGACGGCGAGCTCGAACAGGTCCTTGTCGCCGCTCGTGAACTCGATCTCGCCGGCATCCCGAACAACTCGTGGCAGGGCCAGCATCTCGTGTCGACCCGCGGGTGCGGTTTGGTTATGGCGCCGGTGAGCCGCGTGACCACGTCGTTGCGTCCCGACTACCGCACCCTCGAGGTGGACCGCCCCGAGCTGTATTTCTCGCCTGCGCTGACTGGGTATGCGGTGGCAAACACCGATGTCATGGAGAGCCAGTGTGGGGATGGCAGCGCCTACTCCGGGCGTGCGGGAATCGAGATGCGCAGCGCGGTCCGTCGGGCGATCACGGCGCTTGCGTTCCTCGACTACAACATCTTGGGCTCGGGGGCTATCAACTCGGATTCGCAGTTGTTGCTGGTGCGTGATGTGCAAGAGCGCGTTGAGAAACTCGCGCCGTTCCTCGATTACGACGGCGACCCGTATCCGGTGGCGGTCGATGGCCGAGTGGTGTGGGTGATCGACGCCTACACGGCGACCTCCAATTATCCGTACGCGCAGAGCATCGGCAATGTGCAGCTCAGCCGCAGCACCGGTCTTGACCGGAGCGCGAACTACGTGCGTAACTCAGTGAAGGCCGTGGTTGACGCCTACACCGGTGAAGCCACCTTCTACGTGGTCGACGATGCCGATCCGATTCTCGATGCCTGGTCGGGCGCGTTCCCTGATTTGTTCACTCCGCTGGCTGAAATGCCAGCCGAGTTGCGCGAGCACCTGCGCTACCCGGAGGATCTGTTCCGGGTCCAGACCGATCTCTATTCGAAGTACCAGATCGCGCCGGAGGACTTCTTCCAGCGGACCGGTGCCTGGTCGGTTGCGCAGGCTCCCTCGATCCAGCCGCGTGGCACGGTGGTGTCGTCGGTGTCGGGTGGTCTTGATACGGGCGACGAGTTCGCTCTCGAGACCAATTCCGAGCGGTTCGTGCCGTATTACACGCTCTTCCGCGACCGCGACAGTGGAGAGCAGCAGTTCGTCATCCTTCGTCCGTTCGTGCCGTTCTCTACCGATGACCGACGCACCGAGCTGCAGGCCTACATGACGGCGTCGAGTGACCCCGACTCCTACGGACGCCTGATCACCTACGTGGTCGATCAGGAGTCGCTGCCGTCCGGTCCGTTGCGCGTGGCCACTCAGGCCGAGTCGGAGCAGTTGATCTCTCGTGAGATCTCGTTCCAGGACAACGAGGAGAGCGGCACCGATGTGCTCTTCGGTGATATGCAGATTCTGCCGGTGGCCGATGGGCTGATTTATGTGCGCCCGTTCTATGTCTCGATCGACGGGGTAACGGAGTACCGCTTCGTGATCGTTTCCCACGACAACCGGGCGACCTTCGCGTCGAGTCTTCGCGAAGCACTCTCCGATCTCTTCCCGGGCTTCGATGCCGATCTGCCCGAGCGTGTGATCGCCGAGGAGGATCTCGTCGACGGCGAACCGGCCGAGCCGGTGACCGCTGGCGACGCCGAGTCCGACTCGGGTGCCACTGACAGTGGTGCCGATCAGCCAGCCGAGGGCGGACTTGAGGTGCCGGCCACTCCTGATGAGCGCGCGACCACGGCGGAGTTGTTGTTGCAGGCTGAGGCGCTCTTCGCCCTTGCCGATGAGCAATTACGCGCCGGTGATCTCGGTGCCTACCAGGCGACGATCCAGCAGGCGGAGGAGTTCATCCGCGCGGCGCTGGCCACCCTCGACTGACGGGCATTCAGCTTCGGCGAAGTTGTTCGACGAGGTTGGCGAGATCCTGGCGGAAGGCGATCTGGTAGCGGGCCTGCTCGTTGGCGAGGCGGGTTTGGCCGTCGCGCAGTTCGGTGAAGATCTCAGCGACCGCGTCACTGTCGACACCGGCTGAATCGTCGCGGCTCACCTCGTTGCCGAGTTCGTCGATCTGACGGGCGATTTCGGTGCTGACGGTGGTGAGGCGGACATCGATCGCCTCGGCGCGGTCGGCGATCTCTTGGAGTCGGTCGGCGAGTTCGGATCGTTCGGCGTCGAGGCGCCCCACCCGCTGCTCGAGAGATTTCATGGTGGAGGTGATCCACTCGAGGTCTTTCGTGGTCCGCTTGCGGAATCCCGCCATTTTCTCGAGGTCCTTCGCGCTGCGCTTGGTGAACTTGGCCATAGGGGTTGGAGACCACCGTACTTGTCGAAGGCTCCTAGCCTGTCGACATGGCACAGGCAGCGGTCAACGGCATCACCATCGAGTTTGAGGAGTACGGCAGCGGTGATCCGTTGCTGTTGGTGATGGGTCTCGGTGGGCAGCTCACCGATTGGCCGCCGGAGTTGATCGAGCATCTCGTCGCCGCCGGTTTCCGGGTGATCGCTCCCGACAACCGCGACATCGGGTTGTCGACGGAGATGTCGGGCGAGGGTCTGGCCCGTTCGGCGGTGGTGAAAGCGATGGTCGGTCGGCCGGTGAAGGCGCCGTACTCGCTGAGCGATATGGCGAGCGACGCGGTCGGTGTGCTCGACCATCTCGGTATTGATCGCGCGCATGTGGTCGGCATGTCGATGGGCGGGATGATCTCGCAGGAGATCGCGATCGGTTGGCCGGATCGGGTGTTGTCGCTCACGTCGATCATGTCGCACACCGGTGATCGTCGTCATGGGTTGGCGAAGCCGTCGTTGTCGTGGCGCATCACGCGCCTTGGTGACCCTGACCCGTCGAATCCGTCGTCGGTGGTCGATAACTCGATGAAGATTTGGCAGTGGATCTCGGGTCCGACATATGACGAGGCGGTGGCCCGTCAGCGGATCGAGGCCGGTGTGGAACGGTCGATCCGGGTGCAGGGCACGGCTCGTCAGACGGCGGCGATTTTCGCGAGTCGCGACCGGACGCCGCTATTGGCATCGGTGAAGTGTCCGACGCTCGTCGTGCACGGCATGGTCGATCCGCTGGTGACGCCGAGCGGGGGTCGCACGACGGCCAAGGCGGTGCCGGGCGCGCGGCTTATCGAGTTCCCCGACATGGGGCACGATCTGCCGACGAACCGCATCCCGGAGATCGTCGAGGAGATTCGGCGTAACGCCGATCGCGCCTGAGTTCGTTCAGTGCCGGTGACGGGCGGGTTCGCCGGACACGACAACGGCGGCCAGCCAGGTCGATAGCGGCACGGAGGCGACGAGTCCGATCGAGCCGACGAGTGCCCGGACGATCTCGGTGGCGACCACTTCGCGGGTGAGCACTCCGGTGATTCCTTGGCCGGCTTCGGTGAAGAGCAGCAGGAGCGGGAGGGCAGCGCCGGCGTACGCGAGGAAGAGGGTGTTGACCGTCGACGAGATGTGGTCGCGCCCGATGCGCAGTGCCGGCCGCATGAGTTCGACAGTGGTCATCTCGGGCCGAGCGCGTTTCAGTTCCCACACGGCGGACACCTGGGTGACGGTGACGTCGTCGAGCACGCCGAGGGCGCCGATGACGATGCCGGCGAGGAGGATGCCGCGCGGGTCGATCGAGTTGTCGAGTCCGCCGAGGAGCACGCTTGAGTCGTCGGTGAGTCCGGTGAGTGAGGTGACGCCGACGAAGATGCGGGCGAGCACGGCGGTGATGACGAGGCTGCCGAAGGTGGACAGCAGGGCGACGGCGGTGGCGATCTCGAATCCGTGGGCGAGGAACAGCGCGGCGAAGGCGATGAGCGAGGCGGTCACGAGGGCGACGGTGACCGCGTTGGTGCCGTCGAGGATGGCGGGCAGGGTGAAGCCGGTGATCACGATCAGGCTGAATCCGAGTCCGGCGATCGCGCCGATGCCTCGCCACCTCCCGAGGGCGAGCACGGCGCCGACGAAAAGCGCGACGAGGATGATCATCGGCCAGCCGCGCCGGTAGTCCTGGAACGAGAACTGCACGTCGCCGTCGGCGGATTCGTAGGCGACGACGATGACGCCGTCACCGACGTCGAGAGGGCTGGTGGTGCCCTGTTCGATGGTGCCGAACTCACCTTCGAAGGGGCCGTCGAGCATCTCGAAGCCGATCAGTCGGCAGTCTTGGCTGGCGTCGTAGTAGCAGGGGACGAGTTGGTCGGAGACCACGGTGGCCGAGATCGGATCGGCGTCGAGCAGCAGTGGGTCTTCGAAGTTGCTGTCACCTGACGGCCAAATCAGGGTGAGGGCGACGAGGGTGAGCACGCCGACCACCGCGACCGCGGGCCAGAGCGCGATTGAGGCGATGCGATGGAGGGCGGGGGGATCGGCGTCTTCGTTTCCGTGGCTGTGGCCGTGGCCCATGGGGTCACGTTGTCACAGGGTTCGAACGAGCGAGGGGATATCCACCTCGGGGTACGGTGCCTCATGGCCGCGGGGCTGGCGACGACCGTCGAGGAGTTGGATGCGGAGTACCTCACTCGGGTGCTCGCCGTCGACGGTGCTCGCGTGACCTCGGTTGAGGCGACACGGATCGGCACTGGTCAGGTGGCGCTCAGCTTGTTGCTCGAGTTGACCTGGGATGTTGACGATGCGGAGTTGCCGCGCCGACTGGTGGCGAAGATCCCGGCGGTGGAGGAGGCGAGTCGGCAGGCGGCGGCGATGCACCGCACGTATGAGCTCGAAGCCGGCTTCTACGCGGATCTGTCGACGTTGGTCGAGGTTCCCCATCCTCGGTGTCGTCATGTTGTGTTCGATGCCGGGTCGGGTGCGTTCACGCTGATCATGGAGGTGGCGCCCGGTGAGGTGGGTGACCAGTTGGCGGGTTGTTCGCCCTTGGCGGCTGAGGCGATCGTGGATGGGGCGGTTGGGTTGCATGCGCCGACGTGGGGGCGGGCTGAGGAGTTGTTGTCCCATGGTTGGCTGACTCGTCCGGATGCGGCGACGCTCGAGATGCGGGTCGGCGCCTATCGCCATCTGCTGCCGGGATTCGTGGAGCGGTTCTCCGGGCGACTCGGCTCCGAGGTGATCGATGCGGCTCGGTGGCTTGGTGAGCGCTTGGTTGATGTGGCACTCGCGTATCGGTCGCCGATGTGTCTGGTGCACGGCGATTTCCGGCTCGACAACATGCTGTTCGATCCGTCGGCATCGGCCTCGTCGGGGGCGGTGTCGGTGACAGTGGTCGATTGGCAGACCGTCGGACTTGGCCGGGGTGCGGTGGATGTCGCCTACGGGTTGGGGTCAGGGTTGCCGCCGGAGGATCGCCGACGCGTCGAGTCAGCCTTGGTGGATCGCTATGTCGCTGGGCTTTCGGCTCACGGGGTCACCGGTGGTGAGGTGGCTGACGGGGTGCGTCACGACTATCGGCTCGGGTCGACCAGTGGGCTCGCGATGTCGGTGATCGCCTCGCAGTTGGTGGCGAGCACCCCGCGTGGCGATGAGATGTTCGCGGTGATGGCGGAGCGTCACGCGGCGCAAATGTTCGATAACGAAATCGCTGATCTGGTGGGTGGTTGAGGTGCTGCATCCGGCCGATGATTTGCCGCTTCATCCGACTCCGGCTCCGCTGTTGCATCCGCTGTCGGATTCGCCGGGGCTCTACGACCGCTACTTCCACAACGGCTTCACCGCCGACGGGTCGCTGTTCTTCGCGGTCGCGCTCGGCGTCTATCCGAACCGGCAGGTGATGGACGCCTCGTTCTCAGTGGTGCTGAACGGGGTGCAGCACAACGTGCGCTCTTCGCGTCGTTGTTCGACGGATCGCACCAACACCGTGGTTGGGGGAATCGCGGTGTCGGTGGTGGAGCCGATGCTCGAGCACCGGGTCACCGTCGATGGCGCGCAGGGAGTGTCGGCCGACCTCGTGTGGCGCGCTGGGTCACCGGTGATTGAGGAGCCAAGGTTCACCCGCCTGGTCGACGGTCGACCGATTCTCGACTACACGCGCATCACCCAGTTCGGTTCCTGGTCGGGGTGGATCGAGGTTGATGGAGATCGTCTCGAGGTTGGCGGTGACACGCTCGGGTGTCGTGATCGGTCGTGGGGGGTGCGTGGCGGCTCGGGGCTGCCCGGTCCGGCGTCGGTTCCTCAGTTCCACTGGCTGTGGGTGCCGACGATCTTGGAGGATCTCTGCGCACATGTCGCGGTGAACGAGGACGGCGACGGCCGTGCCTGGCATCGCAGCGGTGCGATCGCCGGTCGTCTCGATGCGCCGTCGCTCGATCAAGTGCTTGACGACTCGCGGGTGCGGCGAACCACACATTCCGAGGTCGATGTCGTGTGGACGCCTGGCACGAGGTGGATGTCGTCGGCGACGGTGCGTCACGAGCAGTGGCGTGACGACCCGATCGAGGTGGATTACACACCGGTTCTGCGCTTCCAGATGAGCGGCATCGGGTACCTGCACCCCGAGTGGGGTCACGGTTCTTGGCATGGTGAGGCAGCCGAGACGCGCGATGCGATCGTGTTGGCCGATGTCGATCCAGCCGACCCGACGATGGTGCATGTTCAACACGTGTGTCGGGCATCGACCGGGGATCGATCTGGGGCCGGGGTGTTTGAGCAGTTGGTGATCGGCCCGCATGCTCCGAGTGGTTTCTCGGGGCTGACCGACGGCGCTGTGTGAGCCCGGTTGGGATCGCTGGCGGGCGGGTCTAGAGTTCCCTCAACTTCGCCGCGGGGTGGAGCAGTTCGGTAGCTCGTCGGGCTCATAACCCGAAGGTCGTGGGTTCAAATCCCACCCCCGCCACCATCTTTGGAATCCCGGAGCTACGCGCTCCGGGATTTCGCGTTTTCAGGCGACGGAATCAATCCCCGCCGCTCACCTCGGCGAGATTGACCGTGCTCGACGCCGGAATCGGCGGCAACCGCAGGGTGAGTAGCCACGTGATCACCACGAACACTGTCGAACCCCATAACGCGGCCGACAAGTCACCCACCAAGAACAACACCCCCGATAGCAGGGTGCCGACGAGCCGTCCCGCCGCGTTCGCGGAGTAGTAGAAGCCGACATCGAGCGCGACCTCATCGTCGCTGGCGTAGGCGAGCACCAAGAACGAGTGCAATGCGGAGTTCATCGCGAACACCGCTCCGAACACGATCAATCCGCCGACGATCGCAACGGTGCGGGCGACATCAGTGAGCACCAGCGTGGCGATCGCCGCCGACACCACCGCCAGGAACACACCCCAGCGTCTCGTCGCCGCCACCTCGTCGCTCGCGCGGCCACCAACAGCTAGGAGACGCGGAGCCGACGACTGCACGATGCCGTAACCGATCACCCAAGCAGCGAGAAACGCGCCAACCCCTTCATGGCTCCACCCGAGCGTGTCCGCGAGGAACACCGGCAGCGCCACCACGAACCAGATATCTCGCGAGCCGAACAGGAAGAAGCGCGCCGCCGACAACCGGTTGATCTCCGTCGACTTCGACATCAGCGACCGCAGCGGGGCTTTGCGCTTCGAACGTCCGATGTCCTCATTCAAAAACACGATCAACGCCACCACGGTCACCGCGAGCGCCACCACCATCGTCCAGAGCGCCCCGTCGAAGCCGAGCCCCGACAACAGCGCTCCTCCCACGAAGAACCCGACACCCTTCAGAGCGTTCTTCGACCCGGTGAGGATCGCGACCAGTCGGAACAGCCCGCCGTCACCCGCCACGGTCTTCACCGCGCTCTTCGACGACATCTTCGTGAGGTCCTTCGCCACACCAGAGAGCGCCTGCAAGCCCATCACGAAAGTGACCGCGAACCAGGTCTCCCAGTCGTCCGACAGCAGGGTCAGCGTCGACAACGCAACGATCTGAAGCACGAGTCCCCACACCAACGTGCGGTTCAGGCCCTTGCGCGACCCGGCCCAACCACCAAGGAGGTTGGTGACGATGCCCATGAACTCATAGGCGAGGAACAAGAACGCGATCTCAACCGGTGAGTAGCCGAGGTCGTTGAAATGCAGCAGCACCAACATCCGCAGCGCGCCGTCGGTCACGGTGAACACCCAGTAGCCGGCGGTCACCAGCGCGTAGTTACGAAGGTTCACGAGTTCGACCCGTGCGAGGCGGCGACGCGAGCGACGAGATCAACGAGACGGTGCGCGTAACCGAACTCGTTGTCGTACCAGACGAGCACCTTCACCATTGTTGAGTCGATGAGCATGGTGGAGGGCAGATCGACGATGCCCGATCGCGTGTCGTTGACGAAGTCGACCGACACGAGCGGACGCTCCTCCACGCCGAGCACCCCAGCCATCGGGCCCGCCGCCGCGGCACTCAGCAGGCCGTTGACCTCGTCGACGGTGGTCTCGCGCTCCATCTCGAGCACGAGGTCGCTGAGCGACGCGTTGAGCAGCGGCACGCGAACCGCGAGTCCGTTCAGCCGCCCGGCGAGCTCGGGAATGATCATCGTGACCGCTGTCGCCGACCCGGTTGACGTTGGGATCAGGCTGTTGAGCGCCGAACGGGCGCGACGCAGGTCTTTGTGTGGGGCATCCACGATCACCTGGGTGTTGGTGGCGTCGTGGACCGTGGTGATCGCTCCGCGAGCGATGCCGATGCCGTCGTGGAGCACTTTGATGACCGGCGCGATGCAGTTGGTCGTGCAACTCGCCGCCGTCACGATCCGGTGAACCTCGGGGTCATACAGATCGTCGTTGCAGCCCATCACGACGTTGAGCACCCCCGGGCTCTTCACCGGAGCGGCGACCACCACCGACGAGGCGCCGTTGTCGAGATGCGGTACGAGCGACTCGGTGTCTTTGAACTTGCCGGAAGCCTCGATCACGATGTCGACGCCGTGACGGTCCCATTCGATGGCGCCGGGATAGCGCTCGTCGGAGAACGTGACGCGTTGACCGTCGATGGAGAGCGAGTTCCCGTTCGACTCGACCACTCCCGGATAGCGGCCGTGAACCGAATCGAACTCGAGCAGGTGCGCGGCGGTCTCGGGGCCGCCAGCGACCTCGTTGATGTGTACGAGGCGGAGCTCGGGGTGGTGGCGTAGCGCGGTGACAGCGAGGCGCCCGATGCGGCCGAAACCGTTGATGCCGACGGTGGTCATGACGGTCCTCCCATGAGGTGATCGATTCGGTGATGGATCTCGTGAACGACCGAGTCGAAGGCATCGGGAGCCTCCGAGACGATCGGGTCGGCGATCGACCAGTGCCACCAGTCGTCGCGCACCGGCAAGGCCTCATGCACTGAGTCGCACACCGTCACCACCTGGCTCGTGGTGTCGAGTCGTTCGATGACGCGAGGCCGACAGCCGGAGAGGTCGAGGCCTGCCCGTTGCCCAGCGGCGACCGCCTCGGGGTGCACACGGTCCGCGGGAGCGGTGCCGGCCGAGGAGGCCGGGCCACCGACGCGCCGAGTCCAGATCGCCGCCGCGAGTTGGGAGCGCGCCGAGTTGTGGGTGCAGAGGAACACGACCGGGCGAGCAGCATCGACTTGGACCGGCTGAGCGAAGGCCTGGGCCGAATCGGTGAGGCGTAGGTAGCGGCGTCGTCGATCGGCATGAGAGCGACCTCGCGTCACGAGTCCGGCTTCGGCGAGCACATCGAGATGGTGGGCGAGGAGGCTGGCCGACAGATCGAGCCGTTCACCGAGTTCGCGTGGCGACCGGTCGCAGGCCGCCAACTCGTCGACGATGGCGAGGCGAACCGGCTCGCCGAGCGCGGCGTGCACCTTCACGCGTTGAGCGAGAGCGTCGGAAGCGGCCCGGGTCACCGGGATAGTCGAGCAGGTCGCGGCAGATAGTTCAACATTGATTGAGTGAACTGTCGGTGAATTCGCCACACCCGTGTGCGACCCTGTCGCCATGGCATTCGGCCAACCGCAGGGCCCGCCCGCTTCCAAACGGCAACTCGATCGACTACTCGACCTCGTGATCGCCGCCGGACACGACGGATTCCGGGACGCCCGAGGTCCGCTCGGGCTCACCCAACGTCAAGCCAATGGCAAGTTCACGCGCGACGAGGCCGACGAGTTGATCGAGCAACTCGAAACCGGGGTGGCCGGAGAGCCGATCGTCGCGCTCACCGCTGAGGAACGCGCCCTCCGATCGATGTCGGCCGAGGCGATCGCTGCTGAATTGCAGCGACGTGGCTGGGTGGTGATGGAACCGTGATCGCCGCCAGGAGCAACTGATGGCCTGGTGGGAGGCGCTGCTGCTCGTTATTGGAGGCCTGTTCGCCGGGGCGATCAACACCGTGGCAGGAGGCGGGTCGATGCTCACTGTCCCGCTGCTGGTGCTGGCCGGTGTGCCCGGCAACGCCGCCAACGGATCCAACCGCGTCGGCATCCTCACATCGAACGTCGCCGCGGTCGCCACCTTCCGGCGGCTCGGTGTCGACGGACTACGTCACGCTTCGCGGGTCGTGGTGCCCGTGGTGCTCGGTGGGTTCATCGGATCGTTCGCGGTTGGCCGCCTGCTCGACGACGACACCTTCGAACGGGTCTTTGGCCTGCTGATGATTCCCCTCGTGATCCTCTCAGTGAGACGACCCTCCAACGCATCCGGCGATCGAGCCTGGTCGACGACCAAGGTCGTGATCGTCTTTCTGCTCATCGGCATCTACGGCGGTGCCTTCCAAGCCGGAGTGGGGCTGGTGCTTCTCGCCGCGCTCACCCGGTCGGGATTCGACCTCGTCATGTCGAACTCGATCAAGGTGATCGTCAACACCGCGGTGACCGTCGTCGCGCTCCCCGTGTTCATCCTCAGCGGTGACATCGCATGGGCCCCGGCCCTCGTGCTCGCCGCCGGGTTCGTGGTGGGCGGTTGGCTCGGGGCGCAGGCCTCCTTCCGCGGGGGAGAGGTGCTCATCCGCCGAGTCATGGTGGTGGCCGCTCTCGGGCTCGCCGGCCGACTCATCGGCA
>Ga0181578_10000594_pt1 | contig 34480 bp, 40 predicted proteins | sample 071ome_21_FD_148659 | JGI IMG/M metagenome (GOLD analysis project Ga0181578, IMG submission 148659) | Coastal salt marsh microbial communities from the Groves Creek Marsh, Skidaway Island, Georgia - 071401CT metaG (spades assembly) | ecosystem: Environmental > Aquatic > Marine > Intertidal zone... | reverse complement strand
TATAGTCCGTGGAGATTGTTTGACCATTGAGGAAGATCGGGGTGCCCGCAGAACCAATGTAGATCCGCCACGCACTACCATCATAGACGTACGTGTAGTTGGTGTCGGTCTCAAAGATGACCTGCCCCTCATATGGCAAAGCAGGACGGGTTGTTGAGGTGCAGACTCCCGGCTGGAGAATACTGTTCGGTACAGAGTTACTTAGGCCCATGATACTGTTCCTGTTCCAGCAGTAATAGTCGCAGCGGTAGTGCTGCCGCCAACTGCGAAAGTTGTGTACGTTAGACCAGCAGAAATCGTGGGTAGATCTGAATTATTGTAGAGAAAAATAACAATACCGGAGCCACCGTTGCCACCGGCATCTTCTGGGTTGACACCCCCACCACCGCCACCGCCGGTGTTTGTGCCCCCTGCCCCGCCATCATCTCCTGTCGGTGTTTGACCCGAGTTGATTGCATTACCGCCACCGGCACCGAGTCTTCCTCCTCCTCCGCCTCCGCCGAGTCCACCTTCACCTTCAATAGCGCCTCCCCCGCCGCCACCCCAGTAGTAGTTGTTGCCATCAATGTTTATCTGAACACCATCTCCACCATCGCCAACACCATCGGTGACACCTGCCTCACCAGCGCCACCACCGCCGCCAGCGGCTCCCGGCGCACCGTCGCCGCCATCATTGCCATAAACATTTGCACCGCTGGGGACAGAGTTTGTAGTTACAGCGCTAGCTCCAGACTGATAATTTACTGCCTCTCGCGTACCACCGCCGCCAGATCCTCCAGAGGTTGCAGCACCCCCCGACGAAGCGCCACCGCCGCCGCCCTTAGCAGTGAGAGTAAATGTATCTGGAAAAACAATAGTGGTATCGTTGCCGGTAGATCCGCGATTACCGGTGTTCGCAGCACCTCCGCTGCCACCAGAACCAATGGTTACAGTATATGTCCCTTTTGTGCCAGTAAGAAGCGTTTTATGTATTACAGCTCCAGCGCCTCCGCCACCACCGGTATCGCCCGATATACCGGCTCCACCACCACCGCCACCAGCAACAGCAAGATAGGCAAGAATAAACGGGGACTCCCTAAAACTCAACCACCCAGCAGCGGGTGAATACCATTCCGGCTCACCTGTCGTCTCGTTAAATCTAAACATTCCAGCAGTCGGAGAAACAGGACGTTCAGCGGTAGTGCCAGACGGCATCATGTTAGCACCAGTCCCAGAGGGATCCATCTTGATTGCACCCATATGAAGATTTGTTCCATCATAAGAAATTGTTGCCCCACCCAAATCAATAGTATTACCAGACAAGTATAGATCACGAAACCTGTAACTAGAAGAACCTAAATCATAAGTTACATCTTCAGAAGGAATAATATGACCAGCAGAAGTCACCTCAAACCTAGGAGTAGACGCAGTAGTAAACCTGATAGCGTCACTGTCAGCAGTGACTTCAACCTCAACCTTAGTATCATTGTCAGCGTCCCTGACAGAATCAGAACTTAACCCGACATAAGAACCAGAAACCTCTATGTCACCAGTAATACTTAAACCAGAAGAATCCAAGACAGCTTTCTCTACGCCGCCAACATCAAACCTGATAACATCTTCATCCGCGGATTCCTCTACTTGAATTAAAGTATCAGTATCATCATCAGCAATAAAAGAATAGACAGCAGAGGTATTACCCAGCTCTATCCAAACATTATCATAATATGTGTATGTTCTACCAGAATCAGATTCATACCACATATCACCTTGAACAGGGTTAGATGGTGCGACGTCAGAAATTTCTAAGCTTAAACCACGGTTAGAGGCACCTACTATTTTCCATCTGCCGCCAGACCAAACCCAAGTTTTACCATTAGAAGTAAAACTATCATTTTCATTAGGATTTGCCGGAAAACTTATTGCCATAATACACCCATTTTAACAATGCTACACAGTAATAGTAATAAATAATTCCACAAAAACGTTAAACAACCGCCTGCAAATCAACTATAACATGACAAGAGTTTGATACATCTATAAAAGTTTTATAGATGTATATATTATGTAGAAATTCTTTAGTCAAGAAATGCGTAGTGAGCCAAATTAGACCCAATACACATTGCCAGAGCCTGCAGTAACCGTCGTCACCCTATCAGAACCATCACTTACAGTGGCAGCAGTAAGTCCTGCAGGAATAATAATCGTGTAATCGCTAGGATAACGAAGAATAACTACACCAGATCCACCACCAGCACCATTTAATGTAGTAGTTCCTTGTCCAGCACCACCACCACCACCACCGGTATTTGCTGAACCGCCAACAGGTCCGGAACTAGTCCCCGCACCTCTACCACCCCCACCTGCACCACCGGAACCGCCGCTAGATGAACCACGATTACCACCACCACCACCACCGGCACGGGGGACGCTAGAACCAGTAATAGAAGAATAGACGCCAACACCTCCAACTCCTACAGGATTGCCACCAGAAGTCCCTACGGCTCCAGCGCCACCGCCACCTGCACCATTGTATGGTGATCCATAAACTGAACTGCCACCATCATATCCTTGACTCGATGTGCCCGCACCACCAGAAGCATTGTAGTTAGCGCCACCACCAGAACCGCCAGAACCACCTGTCTGCGAAGCGCTATAACCACCACCGAACCCACCACCAATTGAAGTAATAGTACCAAAAGTGGAATTTGAACCCTTTGCCATTGAAGCTCCACCGCCACCAACAGTTACTGTATAGTTTGTATTTATAGTACCGCTGATAGTTACTTCGGTCGAGCCACCTCCGCCAGATGACTCTGACATATAGGAACTTCTGTAACCACCAGCACCACCTCCACCTGTTCCACCACCATTACCAACATCCTTACCACCACCACCGCCACCGGCAACAACAAGGTATTGAATTTCAAGAGGCCTTTGCCCTTTAGCTTGAGACGGCCTTCTATAACTTGCTCCGGTAAGTCCAGAGTTTCTTACGGAGAGAACAGCCATTATTAACTAATCTCAGACCCGTAAACATTAAATGACATGTCAGCAGAAGAAGCGTAACCTTCTAATATGTCACCTGCATCTAACGTTAAACCCATGACCAATACAACAGTATCGTTACCAGAAACAGCGGTGTCATACACAACGTAATGCTCGTTAGCAAGCGTTGCCCCATCAGGTCGAACTGCTAGACGAAATGTTCCGTCTGTTGCAGAACGGTTGCATACCGTAATACTTGAAACTACCGTTTGAGTAGCAGACGGCACCGTATACACAGTCGTTGCAGTCGTAGCCAACGGCGCAACCTGACCTAAAACCTTATAATTAGTAGCCATAAAAACTCCTCACAAACTATGCGCCCATCAACAAAAACGGGCTTAAACCACCAGACTGACCAGCAGCCTGCCAAACAGAATTAGACCTAAAATACAAAGTATTAGTATTAGTATCAATCAAAATACCGCCATCAGAAACAACATCAGTAGGCTCACCAGCACTCGTACCAGTAATAACCAACTGACCAGCTACAGGACCAGAAGAAACAACATAAGATCCATTAATGGTAGCACCATCAACATCACCAGAAGACAATAAATAGTTAACAGTAGCAGACCCATCAACACTAACACCACTGGGATCAATAAGCATAACTTGATTACCAGCAATATCGAATCGTAAACGATCTTCATCAGAAGACTCCTCAGCTTTAATTGTAGTATCAGCATCCGTGTCAGCAATAAAAGAAGTTACCGCCGCCGTATTACCAATCTCTACCCACACACTATCATAATAAATGTATGTTATGCCAGACGAAGAATTAAACCAAACATCACCAACATTAGGAGAAGCCGGTGCAGTATCAGACGTAGTAAAAGTTTGAGAAGGTGCACCTCTGCTAGTCCAACCTGAACCATTCCAACGCCAAGAACGCCCGCCGTCAGAATAAACATCACCTACATTTGGTGTCGCCGGAAAATCAATCGCCATAAATCAACCAGCTATCATTCAGCAGGTAGGGCATCCCAAGAAGTAGTTTCCTCATTCCAAGTGTATGCCTCACCATCATCAGGATATGCTACAGGTGCATCCCATAAACAAGTATCCTCATTCAACACCCATGAATCATATGGTTGAGGTGGAATAAAAGCATCACGACCCTCATCATAACTATAACCTATACCAGCATAGTTTTTGCGGAAGGGTGTACCGTCACCTGTGTGCTGTCCACCTTGTGTGTTGTATGATGTTCTTTTACATGTTTGGCCGCGAAAATCACCGTAATACACTTCCCAATCTGAGATGCCGTCCACTACTTCATCTTCGTCACGACCAACAATAACTTCTGTAACTATATTGTTTTCGTCAAGAAAAGCATAATGTGCCATGTTGTATACCTCACTGTTTTTAAGTTCATTTTGCTATATAGTATAGCATATTTTGTGTTTAAAAACTATTTGCCTTGAAAGTATCACCATCCAAAATAAATTTATTAACGATACAGCATCAGCTTTCCAAAAAAGTAGTCACAAGAACTACACGATTTTTCGACTTAGGGAATTCCATAAAGTGCTCTCCTTGAAAAAAAACCACCCCATCTTCCTCTGCCTCAAAGCGAACCCCTTCCACTACGGTTGCTCCACCAGCATCAGTTAAATGAATAATAAGATTTGTATGAGGAAATTCATGATCAATATGTGGATTAGAAAAAATAGGATGATCTTTATACGCAGGAACTAGATTAAACGCCATTCTGTAAATACACTCTATAGTTTTATTATTTGCCTCACAGATTTGAGAAACAACTTCACAGCAAAGATTAGCAATATCTGACTGTATAACTGGCAGCTTCATAGCATTGCGCTCAGGGCGACCAACAACTATATGGCAAAAAAATTGAAAATCATCACATCCTGTATTCTGAGTATACCAAGGAAAACTATCAGAAAGAACATTTGATTTCATAGTCTTATATGACTCTGTTAATGGATTTGTGCTCATTACCAAGTAATTGTACCAGTTCCTCCAGTAAATCGCAATACGGTGTCAGAATCAACATTAGTACTACTATACGTCAAACCCGCAGATATAGCCGGGTTGAAAACATCAGGAAATCTAAGAACCACAACACCAGATCCACCATAAGTAGCTTGCGACCTTGAACCGCCACCAGCACCACCACCAGTATTAGCACTACCACTGGAAGCATTGCGGCCATTCCACTGCCCACCGTTACCGCCGCCGTTGCGTCCATCACCTGGAGTGGCATATGAACGTGAACCACCTCCGCCACCGGCAATGGTTACAGAAGAACCAGTAATAGTAGAAGTTAGTCCGGGGCCGCCATGCAAATTCCCATTTCCGCTAGCGCCACCGCCAGCACCACCACTGTTATCCCACGAACCCTGACCATTGAAACCTTGTCCCGCCGTACCCGAACCCCCCGGTTGACCATAGTTATTTAGATCGTCACCGGCACCGCCGCCAGAACCGCCTGAACCACCAGCACCAGCACCGTTTCCGTAACCACCTCTTGTTGAGGTAATGCTGGCAAACGTGCTATTACTTCCACCTCCACCAACAGTGACGGTATATGCGGTGTCTTTTACCGGTGTAAAGGGTGATTCAACTGCCGTATTTCTGCCAGATAACTCTGTTCCACTTGCTCCAGCCCAAGACGATCTGTAACCGCCAGCACCACCACCGCCAGCAAAGTTTCCGCTACCAGAATTGCCACCGCCAGCAACAACTAAGTAATAAACAAAATCAGGTGAATTTTGTAGTATATTTCCACTAAAATCTTGACTAACAGAACCAGCAATATTTGTTGCAGTAATCGTAAAAGAAAAAGCATTCCCTGCACCAGACGGTGCCCCGCTGAGAGTACCATTAGAAGTATTTAAAGATATACCAGGAGGCAAAGAACCAGCAGATACACTATACGTTGCGGCAGGCCTTGCAGTAGCAGAAACACTATCCGAATACGATACTGTATCAGTAAAATCACCCAAAGTATTCACCGACCAAGTAGGAGCATCAGCAGTAGCCCCAGTATACGACTCAGAAACAGAACCATTAGGATTAGAAGCAGTCACAGTAAAAGCATACGACTCACTAGCATCAGAAGTACCAGAAACAACACCAGTTCTACTATCCAAAACTAAACCAGATGGCAAAGAACCAGAAGTAATATTATATCTTGTGGCACGAGACCCAGCAGGAGCATTAGCAACTACCTGATCAGAAAAACTTTCACCATAAGTAATAGTAGCAAGCGTGGAATCAGAAAAAGCTGAAGGACCAGAACCTAGATAGTTAGACTTAAACGGTGTTCTAGACTTAGACCAGCCGCCATCAGACAACTTAAATAACGCCATATCACGTTATCTCCATACCAAAAGCAACAAAAGAAAGATCACCATTACCGCCATAAACTTCAATAATATGATCCGCCGCCAAAGCAAAACCAGCCGTAACTAAAACGGTATCATTAGCATCAATAGCAGAATCATAAGCTATATAATGTTCATTAGCTAAACTGCTAGCTGAAGGCCTTGCGGAAAGACGATATGTTGTAGCAGAACTTCCTCTATTACAAATAGAAATAGTAGAAATAACACTTTCTGTAGCTGAAGGACAAGTATATAATGTTGTTGTAGTGGTGGCGGTGGGTGCCACTTGCCCTAAAAGTTTATAGCTTGAAGCCATATTACACTCCCATCAATAACATAATCATAGGTGATTTATCTTCTACACCTGTTATAGTACCAGAAACATTCACATTTCCGCCAACTGTCAAATCATTATCTACAGTTAAAGATGGTATAACATCTGTCACGCCGCCAACAATACGCTTCCAATATGTACCATTCCACACCCAAGTAACACCTTGTATTGTTATAGTATCATTATTGTTTGGGCTGTCAGGAAAATTGATTGCCATATAAAACCTCCAGATAATATATTTTATAGTAACATTTATTTAAGTCTTACCAACTGATATTGCCAGTTCCAGACTTAAATTTGATAATCCTATTTGATCCTGAAATTATTTCCTCATAAACAATACCAGCAGGAATTGTTGGGGCATCGTAAGCAGAATCAAAACTTATTATGACTACACCAGATCCACCTGAAGCCTTACCTCCGCCACCGCCACCAAGATTTTCTCCACCACTCGTGGCACCGTTGTTTTCTGTAGCCCCAGTTCCACCGCCGCCAGACCCACCAGTATTACCGAAACCTGTGTCTCCTCCGGCGCCACCACCACCACCAGCATAAGTAACAGACGCTCCTGTTATTGAGGATGCACGTCCGTTTCCACCTTTTCCAGCAGTGGAGCCACTTCTATTTCCACCCACTTGACCGGCACCGCCACCACCACCGCCAACAGCATATGTTCCATAGTTGTGCCATCCGGTACCACCATTGTTCCCATAACCAGTCCCCCCAGTGGGTGATGTTTGTGTTGCTGAGCCAGCTGGCCATGCAGCAGATGTCGTGTTTATGCCTCCACCACCGGCACCGGACCCTCCGTTGCCGCCAGTTCCAATCGTAGAACTACTTCCATAATCACCGCCCCTACCTCCACCGTAGGCAACAACAGATGAATCTATAGAAGAATTAGATCCAGTAGTAAAAACAGGACCGCCGCCGCCAACAGTTATAGACATCTGAGATGACGCAGATAAAGTTCCTTCAACATATCCGCCAGCACCACCGCCGCCAGCAAACTTACCTTGACCACCACCACCTCCACCAGCAATAACAAGATAGGTAAAAGATGGAGGCGGTCCAGAACCAAACTTAAATCTACCAACACCTCTAGCCGGTGAAGAAACAGCACTCAAAATAGGCATCAGTTAACCTCACGCAAACTGAACCTGCTGAGCAAGAACCGTGAACGTGGCATCAGCGGTTTTAATAATTGTGAAAAGATAGGAATCAATGCTGCTAGCATTTCCCGACGATGGTGCCGACCCACCTGACCATTCCGGTGTTACAGATGTTCCGTCAACGGTAAAAGCGGTCGGGTAGTAGGGCGTTGCACCGTTTGTTACTAGAACTACGACGGTGACGGATTGGTTGCTTGCAAGAAGCGAATTCAGCGACGTACCACTATCGCCACGGAAATTCATGGTCCAGTTTGCTGCCGCATCAGATGTCCAGTAGTGAGCAGACGATGTTGCCACATCTACATCTGCTGTTCCAGTTGCAGCATAGGCGGCGATTGACCATGATTCATATGGTGCTTTGAGTGTTGCAGAAAGGTTACCGGAAAGATCAAGTTTGGGACCTTCTGTTCCTAGAGAGTTTTCCCAGTTATCAAAACGAAGAATAGAAGCCATTAGTTACCCTCCAAACCGAACGCGGCCCGGATTTCATCCACCGAAAGGCCGAGAGCCGCAAGTTTGTCGATAGCGGATTGTTTAGCAGCAGCCTCGGCAGCAGCAACAGCGGCTTGTTCCTGCAAGCCGACAATCGTAATATTGTAGTTTTCCAATTCTTTATCCGTCATCGGCCTTGTCTCATTGCCGATGCTAATAGTTGGGCGATCAGACATAGGCGTAGACACTGTATTCTCCTGTAATTGTTCCGGTTGATGGCGTCATTGTAAAGCCGTCACATGAGTCAGTAATATTAAGCCCACAACCTGTAGCGCCGGTGTCGTACTGGGAACTCGTGTTGTGTCCAAAATAAGTTCCATGCCATGCGGTCTTATTGGAAGCGTTTGCCGGATCGATAACATCTATAGCAAACGCGCATTGGAGTTGCAGCGCGCTTGATGCGTTTAAGGCCATTAGAGAATGACTCGTTGCTGCCGTGTTTACTACACTAGTATTTAGTCTTACTTGATGAGTAAACCCGTAGTAGTTTGACCCTGTAAGCGGCGAACCAGACGCATTTGCTTGTACGCCGAGTGTCGCCCCAGAGACGCTGCATCTACACGTAAATACAACATGATACTTTGTATAGTCTGTCGTAAATGTTCCCGATGGAAACGAAACTGCTGAGGCGGCGGTGAACGTGGCGGAGGATATTGGCTTTAACCCCGACTCGGTAAACGAGTATGCTGAAACCTCGCTGGCGGTAGCGGCTTCCGTGCCCCCTGTATTCTGCCAAGTATTAAACCTTAAGGTACTCACTGGGGGGCCTCCGGAAACTCGGCAGTGGGGGCGGGAGTCCAAGTAGACGGGAAGTCCCGTAACTGCTGACGGTAGGCAGCCCATTCTGCGGCTTTGCCGGTTGGGTCGTCAGCGGTCTGGGTCCAGTCCGATTTGGCAAGCAACAGGTTCCGCTCAAACCGCATTTCGGTGACCCAATGCTCGTCGGGTGCGTCGGCAACTGTGGCGTATGGGGTGAGGGTGAGTTGAATTGTCATCATGCCGCCTGATAAGTGATCCACCATTGGAAGGTGTCACCGGGTCCCCAAGTAGCGGGTAAAGTCGGCGCATAATCGCCGGTTCGGGCGGTTCCCCCGGTTTCTTGGATTCTTGTCATCCGAAAACTTACGCCGACTTGGAGCGGGAACCCGGGATAAAAAACACTGCTAATACCCGCTCGGCACACCCCCGGCCATTGTTCGCCGGTTCCGCCGATCGGGGTTATCGGGGCTACTACGTCGATCGTTCCGCCAACTGCCGAGGTGCTTCCGAGAGTGAACTCTCCACGCCAAAAAACGACATCGTTCACGACGGCGTAGTAACTCTGAATCGTGCCGTTCCCGACAGTAAGATTCGCGTTGAACGTCTGTGAGCCGGAATAGTCCACCCACTTGCCGACCGCTGTCCCCCCGATCTGTAACCCGTCAACAGCGTTCAACGTATGACCGGTAGGGACAGAAATAACATTACTGTTCTCTGTCAAACCCTCAATAGACCCGACCGTTAACCTACTCATACGATACTCCACTCACTACCAGAAGACACTGTTACTGTTACTCCATCAGCAATAGTAATGGGGCCAGCAGAAACACCATTGTATCCTGACGGGATCGTGTAATCCGTGGAGATCGTTTGACCGTTCAGGAAGATCGGGGTGCCCGCAGAACCAATGTAGATCCGCCACGCACTACCATCATAGACGTACGTGTAGTTGGTGTCGGTCTCAAAGATGACCTGCCCCTCGTATGGCAAAGCAGGACGGGTTGTTGAGGTGCAGACTCCCGGCTGGAGAATACTGTTCGGTACAGAGTTACTTAGCCCCATGATACTGTTCCTGTTCCAGCGGTGAATTCTATAACTTTATCGGAACCCACATTTGAAATCGTGTACGTCAACCCAGCAGAAACTGTGGGGGCTGGACCGTCGTACCGGAGAATCACAGTACCTGATCCACCATTACCAGAAGCACCGCCGCCGCCACCAGTATTCGCAGTACCGTTGGCGGTGGCTACTGGAGGCGTAACGCCAGTAAGGTTTGTTCCTACGCCGCCGCCACCTAGACCTCCGGGCCTGTTAGATGCCACAGTGTAATCTGAAGAAGAACCGCCACCGGCACGGTAAACTGCTGACCCAGTAATAGACGACTCAAGACCGTCGCCGCCACCGTTTGGATCAGATCCATCATTGTAGGCTCGGCCAGCCTGACCGGCACCGCCGCCACCGCCGCCATAGGGAGGGCTGTTGCCACCAGAACCACCCCCGAAACCCTGATTTGCTGTACCAGCACCAGGGGGCGAGTTAGACCCGTACCAACCACCGCCACCAGAACCGCCAGCACCAGCGCTCCTACCTGTACCCGGACTATCACTGGCAGCACCACCACCGCCACCTGTGGAAGTAATGCCAGAAAAACTAGAGTCGCTTCCGTTTGTCCCAGCAACTGCCCCATTGCTGGCACTGTATGCGCCAGAGTTACCGCCTGCACCAACAGTAATCGAATAAGAAGTCTTATAGGAGAGGGTGAGGGGTGTTTCACCGCTACTAAGACCGCCGGAGGTTTCGGAGGCGTACGAGTTTCGGTAGCCGCCAGCACCAGCACCGCCGCCACGAATGGCACCACCACCACCGCCGCCGCCAGCAATTACCAGATACGATACGGTAAGTTCTGGAGCGCTCCTAAACTTCAACCATCCAGCAGCGGAGTGATAATACTCAGGTTCACCGGTCGTCTCATTGAATCTCATCTGACCGGCAGTAGGAGACGAGGGGCGCTCGGCGGTAGTACCAGAAGGCAACTGCACACCTTCACCAGACGTATCACCAATGTTTACCCATGTTGATCCGGCCCACACAAACACTTTGCCGGTATCGGTTTCAAAGATGACTTGTCCGGTGAACGGGTTATCTGGGCGGTCTGTTGAAAGACATACCCCTGTTTTAAGAGAACCTGAAGAAGTAGAAGAAACAGCCATTACCAAGTCACCGTCCCAGTTCCCGCCGTAAACGTCACCACGGTATCAGTACCATCAGTTGTAGAAGAAGAAGTTAGCCCAGCAGATACGGTTGGAGAGCCAGACGCGGTAGGGAACCTGATAATCACAACACCAGAACCACCTGCTCCGGCAACAGCACCGCCAGCGCCGTCAGAACCTGCGCCTCCGCCACCACCAGTATTGGCAGTACCGGCTGTAGCAGATCCGCCCCCACCACCGTGAGCATCACCGCCGCCGCCAAGTCCACCAGAACCTCCGACAGAACCGTTCAGGCCACCTCCGCCACCACCACCGCCAGCATAGTAAACAGAAGAGCCTGTTATGGACGACGCTACACCGTTACCGCCATCTCCACCTGTCCCAGTAGCGCTAGATGCCCCGTTACCTCCTACAGCACCCGCTCCGCCACCACCTGCTCCGCCGCCGTTGGTGCCGCCGCCATTGCCACCGCTATTTCCTTGACCAGATACTGGACTACCTGCACCAGCGTTATCACAGGCCGAGCCACCTCCAGAACCACCGTCAATGCCAGCCAGAATATGACCTCCGCCACCACCACCGCCGCCATAAACGTAAGCAACACTAAATACACTAGAAGTCCCGTTATTACCGCTGTCCCTAGATGCTGCACCAATACTTCCACCAGCACCAACCGTTACAAGATAATTGCTGCCGACAATACAGGGCGTTGTCCCAGTCTTCATACCGCCTGCACCGCCACCACCGGAACCACCAATAGCAGTGGACTGAGCGCCTGCACCCTTACCTCCAGCGCCCCCACCAGCAACAACAAGATAGTCAATAGAGATTTGCTTTGCACTTACACGCCAGACAGTTCCGTTCCACGTATAAGTCAGATCACCTACGGTATAGGTATCGTTTACTGAGGGGGCGTCAGGGAAAGATAAAGGCATTAGTTACTCACCACCTGCCAACTAACCGTCGTCTCATCCCAAACATACGACTGGCCGTCATCAGGCAAAGCGACAGGTGCTTCCCACACATAGTCGGTGAGCACCCACGACGGGTACGGCTGAGGTGGGATGAACCCTGTGCCGTCGTACTCCCAGCCGATAGCAGCCGGGTAGCCGGTCGTGTACTCGACCATCGACCCATCGGCAGGGGCCACCCAGTCGGCACCAACAACGACCACGTTCGCGACGACGCTGCCGTCTAGCACGGCTACGACACGTTCACTCATCACGACTCCTGATATTCGATCCACACGTAGCCAGAACCACCAGCGGCTCCGACGGTCCCTGCGGTGCCACCAGCACCCACAGTCACGGCGATGCTGGCGGCAGGTGTCACGGTGTCACCGGCCACGATGTAGGCACCGTCTGCGCCCTTGCCGCCGGATGAGTAGGCGTTGGCTCCGGCTGTGCCTGTTGCGCCTTGCCCACTATTAGGCGGTCCGGCAGCGTGTCCGTAGTAGGTATTCTGGCCCACGATGAGGATTCCACCACCGCCTTCGGCGGTGACGGTGCCACCGGCGAACGCCACCGACGAGTCGCCGCCGTCACCTTGCGTCGCCGTAGTCCCGCTTGTAGTACCGCCGCCTCCGCCACGGATATGGGCGACCGCATACGTCACACCAGCAGGCACCGTCCAAGTACCAGAACTCGTAAATGCTGCAACTTTTGTCATCTTGCTGATACCTTTCCAAGACGATCCATCGTAGAACTGAATAGCGTTTGTGTCTTGTAGGTAGACCAAATCTGCTTCTGTCGGAGAAGTTATTGCGGCATCTCTGGCCGCTGAATCAGCGTAAGAGGCCAGAGTGATAGAAGAACCAGACGGAGGAGCACCAAACTCAACCCACTGTTGAGAAGAACCATCATCATAATAAATATAGGCACGACCGTCATCAGAGTCATACCAAATATCCCCAGCAGCCGCCCCAGTAGGAGCAGAAGAAGAAACGATCCCGCCCTTATTGCTTTCCCACGCAGAACCAGACCAGAAACGAATGTTATTCGTATCAGTCTCGTAAATAACCTGACCCTCAAAGGGGTTCGCGGGGCGCGTTGAACTAGTGCATACCCCGGGCCTAATCCCAAGACGCCCCAAAGCAGCGTCAATAGCCATCAGACTTCCTTCACCCAGCCAACACCAGTGATATTCACACCAGTGCGATCAGCAACAGCTCGTAAAGTTTCCGCGGCAGTGATTACTAAAGCAGTGTCGAAAATAACAGTATCGTTAGCAGCAACAGGTAGTTGATAGAAAATCGCGTTACTCGCTGTACCAGTGGAGCCAATAGCGATCGTCACCCACGCGTCAACACCATTTGTGTTCGTGATCATGATTTGCTTAACTACCCAAAGGCGACTTGCTGGGACAGTACCAAGAGTGGTGTCAGAAGTTCCTACTGCTGACGGACCAATAAGTCTACCTTCGGTGCGATCTCCTACTGCCATTACGGTCCAATCTCCATCAAAAGAATCGCAGCATCTGTGCTGCTACTGGTAATCGTTGGATTGACGCTTCCAGTGCCGCCAACCTCGACCCAAGAGCTATCATAATACACTAGAAGACGACCCGTGTCAGACTCAAACCACATGTCGCCTTCGGACGGTCCAGCCGGGTCAGTGTCGCTAACGGTAACCGACGCGCCGCCTCCAGCAGACACCCACGTTGATCCGTTGTAGATAAACAATTCGGCATCGTCTGAGTCGTACCAAATGTCGCCAGTATTCGCGGTCGCTGGCTGCGATGTTGCTACGGTCGACGCAACTCCACCCGCGGCGCCAACCTCGACCCACTGACCCGACGTTCCGTCGTCGTAGTAGAGATACGTTCTGCCGGTGTCTGATTCAAACCAAAGATCGCCGTTCGTGGGGCTGCTAGGCGCCGTATCAGATGTTGTCATCGCAACAACGCTGTCGCCAATGACCTCGATCCATTGCGCTGAACTTCCGTCGTTGTAGTAGACGAGAAGAGCGCTAGTAGTGGAGTCGTACCACAGCGTGCCGTTATCAGGAGCAGAGGGTGCTGTGTCTGAGACTTCTACGTACGCTGCCGCGCTCGCGGCGGCGCCAACCTCGACCCATTGACTTGACGTTCCGTCAGTGTAGTAAACATACGTTTTTCCGGTGTCAGACTCAAACCACATGTCGCCATTGCTTGGCGTAGACGGTGGAGTGTCTGAAACTGTCATCGCTACAACACTTGAGCCACCGACCTCAACCCACTGCTGAGTGTCACCGTCGTCGTAGTAGACGAACATGGAGCCGGTGTCGGACTCGTACCACAGATCGCCTGAAGACGGTGACGATGGCGCTCCGTCTGAGACAGTTACAGAAGCGCCACCGCCGCCGGTAACTTGCTGCCAGGTCGACCCAGATCTAAAGTATAGAAGATCGTTTGTAGTGTCAACTGCGATCGCGCCGTCAGCAATTGTCGCGGTTGGAGTGCCTGCTGTAGTGAGAGTGACTACCCCATTTGTGCCAGTGACTGTGTTGAACGTGACGTCGTCCGAAGCTGCAACAGCCTGCCCAATTGCCACAGTTGGCGTCGCACCTTCGCCAGTGTTATTTGAAAGAGTGACACCCGTGCCCGCGACAAGGCTTTCTACGTAGTCACCGGTGGTGTCGGTACCGAGATCGATCGCGTCCGGGACCCAATCTGTTCCATTGAACTTTAGGAAGTCGCCGGTTGTCGGACTGGTTGTGAAGTTGACGCCACCAACATCCCCGATGGACAACGGGAAGTTGACCCATTCTGCGCCGTCGTAATAAACGACATCGCCTTGTGCTGGGGTGACGATTGTGAAGTTAACGTCGCCGAGATCGCCGAGGTCGTGGTTAGAAATGTCCGATACAGTTCCGGTTACTGCACCGATAAACGTTGCGTCAGTGCCGTTGGTTCCGTTGTCTAAAACTTTGGATGTTCCGTTGCTTGCGTAAACATCACCAGTGATGCTTCCAGTTAGATCTGCGGAAACATGTCCGAAGGTGACACTCGCACCCGTCCCAACATCCTGACCGATGTAGATCGTTGGTGTCGCGCCCTCTCCAGTGTTGTTGAGTAGCGACACTCCGGTCCCGGCAACCAGCGACTCCACGTAATCGCCTGTGGTGTCAGTACCTAAGGCTACGGAGTCTGCCTGAATAGTTGTTGATATTGAAACGTTTGCCGAACCGTCAAATGACACCGACCCGACGACATCGCCAGATAGACTGATAGTTCTTGATGTGGAAAGAGTGTTCGCAGAGTCTGCGGTTCCTGTAAGATTTCCTTCAACATTCGCTACAAGATCTGCCACGGAGTAGCCGGAAGCTCCAGTGTCGACTGTACTCGTCGGCGCGCTCTGTGAATCTTTAAATAGTTTGAACTTTCCGTCGGTTGCGTCTCGGAAAAGACCGGCGTAGAGATCTTGTGATCCGCTTGTGTCGTAGAGACCATAAAAACCGATGTCTACAACGTCAGCGGTGTTGTTTCCGCTCGCTAAGATAATCAGTGGATCTTCTACAGAAAGAGTAGCGGTGTCTACTGTCGTGGTGCTGCCGCTGACAGTAAGGTTGCCGCTAACAGTGACGTCGCTAAATGTGACACTATCAGTCGTGCCGACGGCTTGACCTATTTCTATGGTTGGAGTTGCGCCTTCGCCGCTGTTGTTGCTGAGAGTTATTCCAGTGCCGGCTACAAGAGACTCAACATAGTCGCCGATTGTGTCCGTACCCAAAGTGATATCGTTCGGGATGTCGTTTGTTCTACCTGCACCAAGAACAAGTAGCTCACCCGTTGAAGAATCTGTTCTGACTACTCTTGCAATCGCCTGAACCAGATCGGAAGAAGACGTTGGACGTGTGGATGTTAGTCCGCCGCCTGGCGCTACGTACAGTGTGGTATTCACCGCGTATGCGCTGGTGTTCAGGCCTCCAACTACACCCAGAACAGTAGCATGTCCTTCAGCGTTGTTTGCAAGGGCTACTTGTGTGATGCCAAGTGCTGGCATTGTTGAAGACGTTGAAGCATCCGAAGGTGAAACCTCAGTTGCTCCGGATGCACCAACAGAACCTGTAGCATAGACAGGTGTTCCAGCAGCTATAGTCGAACCCGACGTATTCTTGACGTGTATATAGACTGAGCCGGCGATATTGCCATGGATGTGATTCGCAGTTAGTATACCGTCAACTTCTGCGTCTTGTGAGATAAACGCATTGCCAGTTACGTCTAATGCGACTGTTGGTGTTGTTGTTCCAATACCGACACGGTTGTTCGCGCTGTCTACGTAGAGAGTGTCAGTGTCTACTGTAAGATCGCCAGAAATTGTTAATTCTGTGGCTGTCCTTGTGCCGTCAGCCAGCAAATAAATTGTGTGATCGTCGTCGCCAAGACCTGCTAATGTTCCGTGGTCTGTGCCAGTTCCTGACACCTGAACCCACGAGCTGCCAGATCTAAAGTACAGGATGTCGTTTGTCGTGTCAACAGCAAGTGCGCCATCTGCAATTGTCGCTGTTGGAGTTCCGGCTGTAGTAAGAGTAATTACGCCAGCCGCAGCTTCGAACGTGTCGTCAGTCTTTAGAGCGTTTGATGCGTCTCTGTAGAGGTTTACATCTCCGGCAGAAGATCCAGTGCCCCAGACAATTCTACCACCGGCTTCGATCTTAAAACGATCGTTTGTGTCGCCACTAAGAGATACCGCTATTGAGTCGGAGGACGCTGAAGATAAATCACGTATCGTGATAGGGGTGGTAAATTTCTGAGCCACGACTCAGTTCCTCCGTAAGGGCCTCGACCCTTATATGTTAGCCAGTTACAACTACGCGGTACGTGTTAGTAGCCGGTGCTGAAGCAAATGTAATAACAACGTCGTTGATTGAGTTTCTATCAACGTCGGCAAAGACTGTTTGGTCATTTGCAATCTCGTACACTTGCACTACGACGTCTTTTGTTCCGAAGTTGTGCTGGACTGTGTACGAAACGTTTGAACCGTCTCCAATTGTCTGCGCAGAAATTCTGGCAAGAGTTGGAGTACTTGTTGTTAGCCCGCTCGTCGAGGTGTCAGCTAAATTGTCGCGAGCATCTGCGGCAGTACTTGCTCCGGTACCGCCGTGAGCAACGGCAACGTCTGTGGCCTCCCAGGTACCGGTCGCAATAGTTCCGAGTGTCGTAATGCTCGACTGTCCAACATACGTAGATGCAATGTCTACGGCATCAGCTGTGACAGTGATTCTGTTCGCCGTTCCACCAACAGCAAGAGCCGAGCCGCCGCCGCCAGTTAGACCGTCGCCGGCGACTGAAGCGTTGAGATGACTCTCGTCAATGCCGGCTGCCTTGACTTGAAGCGTGTCAGTGACAATCTCGATAGTCGAGTCATCAACGTTGACACTGAAGTCGCCGCCCGTAAGATCAAGACCAGGACCAGCAGTGTATGTGCCAGCTCCTGAGAATTGAGCAAACGCAAGAGCGGTAGTCCCAAGAGTGATTGTCTCGTTAGTTGTAAGAACCCAGCCGGTGTCAGCGTACGTATCGCCTTCTTCAACGAAGGTGAACATCCCAGCGGTTACGTCATCGTTTGAGTTCGCGTCATCTGCGCGGACGGCAGCGCCTGAGGCCTGAACAACGTAGATACCGTTTTCTGCGCCTGATGCCTGGTTCTTAACAAGAACTCTGTCGCCAGCGACAAGAGTAATGTTGTCGACAGAATCTCCAGCCTCGAGATCTGTTGTGATGCTAAGAGCGCCGGTTGTAGCTACACGTACAGACTGCTTAACGTCTAGCCCCTGGCTTACACCGTCAACGTATCCTTTTGTTGCAGCATCCGACGCGTTTGTCGGTGTTGCAAGATTTGTTATTTTCTGATTGTTGACGTCAAGATCGCCAGTGTTTGCTGCAATTGCGGCAATTACTCTAGCGTCTGTAAAGTAAAGATTGGATCCTTCAGTAAGATCGCCGGTATCGTGATTGCTGATATCCGATACTTGACCGGTGACATTTCCAGTGAGGTTGCCGCTGAACGTCGCGGTGATTGTTCCGGCGGCAAAGTTACCTGACCCGTCGCGAAGTACTAAGTAGTCGGCAATATTTGAAGAAGAAGCGTCTAGGCTGAGATCTATTGTATTTCCACTTGTCGAAGCATTGAGCTGCGTTGTAGTGGAAGATACGTTATGAATCAACGACACCCAGGCGCCGTCTGCGTAGACTCGAAGGGCGTCTAGCGTGGAATCGTAGTAGATTCTACCCTCGTAGGATACACCAGCGCCTGGCGCAGAAGCAAGAACCTCAAAACGACCATCAATAATCTGATTCTGATTGAGGTCAATACTTGTAAGGAATTGATTAGCCATTCCAGGCTCCTATTGGCTATGTGAGGTACGCGTAACCGGCAAATGGTGCGCTAAAAGAAACGACCACTTCTGTAGTACTACTATAACTTATTTCGCCATAAACGAGTGTGCCGGCAGTGTCCACTACACTTACAGCAGGGTAGCCGCTAAGATCGTGTGTAATTGTCCAAGTAGAAGATGGAGATATCTGCGAATGAATGTGCCTTCTCGTATCCCCGGGACTGTACAGCGGCGTAGGGGGCCAAGATCCGTCCGCCTTAGGGCCGTACAGATCTCCCGTAGTTGTGTCAATGTAGATATCGTCGTCGAAACCTACAAGATTTGATGGAGCGCCAGAGCCCGTGACTATCCCTGGGCCTCTTGGCCCCACCGGGCCTCTAAGACCTGAAGTAGAACTTGATCCACCTGGAGTGTAACCTTCGTCGCCACTTATATCTGTGTTTAGATCAACAGAAGATCCGTCGCCATATGGCAGATACGCATAGAATTTTCTTGGCTTTACACCAAAAAGACGAACCTGAACTTCGTAAGTCCAGTTGCTAGGTACTAATGCATCATTGTCTGTGGTCGGAAGATCTATGCTAAAGGAGCCATTTGAGTTTAGTACGGCAGTTAGAGAGTCTTCTATAACTATAGAATCTTCAATATCGACAACTCGTGTCGTCGGCGTGAATGTCACGCGCCCGCGTGCCGCAGACCCGACACCAGTTAGATACGTGCCTGTGACAGTTCTAGTAAGTACGTCTGCTGGCCAGGCCACATCGTTTCTCCAGGTCTAGGTGTCCTTAGATATCCTATCAAAGGCGTCAAGCTGCGAGAAAGAAAAACTGCTTATCAATCAAGCCACACAACGTATTCTGCGGTAACCCTAGCCTTGTCTGGGTCAACAAAATGAAGCCGCTGAGACGGCTTTCCAACTGCTGCGACAAATTCTCTGGCGTACTCGTTGTGAGATTCTGGTGAACCTGACACGAATACCCGTCCACCATTTGACATTGTCAACGACATTGGAGTATGCCAGTGGCCCATGTAGACATCTTGGAATTCGTCGATGACGCCAGTTGCCCACGCGTTGGCCTTTCTCAGAATACCGAAGGCTGGTGTATTGCCACCGAATGATTTGATCTCGTCGCCATGCACTAGAAGCGCGCGATAGTTACCAATCTCGACGATCTGAAACCAGTCACCAGACATCTGCCATGTCACATTTTTCAGATCCTTAGTTCTGTCTTGGGCGATCCGATACGTCATAGCGTCAATATTGTCGCCGGCCGGCAGCTCGCCGCGGCGGCCTAGACGCCCGTGGTTTCCGTATTCGCAGACAACGTGAACCTTCTCAAAGAAACCCGCTAAAGTTCTTACTAATGATTCTTCAATTGCAACTGTTTCGAAGAGTTGCTCAAAAAGATGCGCTTCAACCTCCCAGGCCTGGCCCGGGAAGATCGTGATGCCTTCGACCATGTCGCCGCCAAACATAAGAACACATTCCTTCACTGGGTGATGAGTTCTTTGTAGAGTCGTGAGCTCGAGGACCTTTTCTGCGAACTGCTCCATTCTTTGAGCGCACGTCGCCATTCCGTAGCTCACTGTCTTCTTACCGTTTTGCCAGTCTGTCGCGTGCACAAGTGCAACCTCTGCTCGAGACTTTCTACTATCCTTTGGTGGCGCGCTTACAGCGTACTTAGACCCGCGGCCTACAGCAGTTGCAGAGTCCTTCGCGGCTCTGTACACGGCCTCGACGATCTCTTCGCTCTTTCGCTTTGCCTTGTACTCGGCTTGCTGCGCTCTTTTCAGAGCTTTTCGAAGCTCGATAATTTCGTCTTCGGCGTTGATATCGTCAGAGAGACTCATCGATCTTTGTCACCAATTCTCCGCGTCGATAGCGGGTAATGACGTGCACAGCAAGTTTGTGCCCGCGTTTTGCCATTGCTCTTGAAATGTTTGATGCCGGTATGCTATGATCATTTAGCGCCTCAATAAGATCTTTTCTGTCTGTCTTATCGAGATGATCTAGGATTTCTACTATTCGTGACTTGCTTCCTTTCACGACGTTAGACTCCTGTATCTCATCAAAAAGCTTTCCCATGTACTACCTCGCTGAAGGTGCTGACTATTTAGCACTATGTACTAAATGATGTACAGAACAATATCACAATCTCTCTGCACACACTGTGATATAGTTAGAAGTATTCCCACTTTTTTGAGTTCGTCAGGTCTTGAGTCGAAGAAATGTGTATAGTGTCCAAGCAGTCAGCCACCGAAGACCGTCAGTCTTCTAACAACATCTTGTCGTCGCAGGGAATGTGTAAGTCATTTGATCTCTCACTAAACAGAATCGTACGCCCGCAGTGAGCACGTGGGCAGACGCAGAGGGCCGTCTTGGGCCGGCAGCCTCGTGGTACGCCGCGCAGGGTTGGCACGTCATGCCATGCTATGGCATTGACAACGGCCGATGCACGTGCGGCGGCACACACCCTGAGCCAAAAGACGTCGGAAAGCATCCGAGCATTCCGGAGTGGAATCTTCATGCGACGAGCGACGTCTCCATAGTAGACGAGTGGTGGACAAAGTCACCGCAGAATAACGTCAGCGTCTTTTGCAAGCCAAGCGGTTTCTTTGTTATCGACATCGACCCTCGCTCTGGTGGACCTGACTCGTTTGAGAAGTTTGAAGCTCTGGTCGATGGAGCGCTTCCTCCGACGGTAGAGGCGATCACTGGCGAGTACTCTATGAACGGGCGCTCAGTTCGTGGCCGACATCTCTTCTACAAGTGCGATCAGTCCGAAGGACTTGTTGGCAATCTAAAAAAGTCTGGGCTTGGTGGAATTGATATCAAGCACAATGGCTATGTGCTTATCGCACCGTCTCGTCACTTCTCTGGAGTGTGCTACGACTGGGCGCCGGGCAAGGCTCCATGGGAAATTGAAATAGCAGAGGCGCCTGAAGAACTACTTGCATCTCTTCGCAAGAGGTCGAAGAGATTGGAGACAGCACTTGCTGAGGGCGAGTGGGGTTTTCTTGACGGGCTAGAGTTTGCCGGTGAGAGAGTAGATGTTGATCGCCTTCTTGACGAAGGTATCGACGAAGGATCGCGCGCTGTAGATATCTACGCTATGGCGTGCGCTCTTGCGAACAAGTTTCCAGTAAATACTGAAGCCGGTCGTTTGGCTGTTGAAACAATGATGATTCGTTTCAACGCAGAGAAGGTGCGGCCACCACTTGAGCTCGAGGGCTCCGGCGGACTTCTTATGCACGTGCGTCGCGCTATTGATTTTGTTGTCAACAACCCTAAGACTGAAAAGCTTTGGCCGGGTCTACAGGAATGGGCAAATAAATCGCAGGAGGAGAGTCGTGCGAGCGTTGGAGATAAGAAAGAATCGGCAACGCAGAAAAGCTCGAGTGCTCCCTCTGCTGATGACGTACATCTACCTGGCACTATCTCTGGCAGTGTATACAGTGCCATTAAAGACGGCGATTCGATTGCCGACGCGTCTAGCATCTCAAATATCGACGTACCACAAGACCCTGACGCGCTTGGGGCAGGGGAAGGCGGGGAGCCTGGAAAGCGTACCCTCTCAGATACTGGCAATGGACGACGTCTCGTGGATTCGTTTGGTGCTGCTATTCGGTACACTCCGGGACTAGGCTGGTTCCACTGGGACGGCGGATACTGGAAGCCAGACGCAGAAAATCTTGAGATGCGCGAGCTGTCTAAGAAGCTTGCGCCGATCATCGCTAGCGAGGTGACGCACTACCTCGACGATGCTGACAAACAGTCTGAGGTAATTCGCTGGGCGCAACAGGCAAAGTCAAACGCTCGTATCAGCGGCGCGATTGAAAGCGCCAACTCCGACCCAAGAATTCTCATCCCAGTCGAGTCATGGGACAGTGACGAAACTCTTCTTGGAGTAGCGAACGGTGTCATCGACCTGAGAACGGGCGAGCTTCTTCGCGGTCGACCAGATCTCTACATCACGAGACGTGCGCCAGTTGCGTACAACCCGGGGATTCGGAATATTCGCTGGGAGCAATTCCTTGACTTTGCTACAGGCGGCGACAAGGAACTTCAAGAGTGGTTGCAAAAAGCTGCCGGATACTCGTTGACAGGTCTTCGTACTCACGACATCATGTTCTTAGTGTACGGACCTCCAGGCTCTGGTAAGAACACTCTTGTCGAAGCGCTTGTGAAAGCGATGGGAACGTCACAATACGCGTGGCCACTTGACTCGAGCATTCTTGCGCAGGGTGACGGACAGGCGCACGGATCAGATCTGTATCACTGGGCAGAGCTTCGCGGTCGTCGTCTTGTTTGGGTTGACGAGCTCCCTGAAACTGAGAGAATGAAAGAAAACTCAGTCAAGAAGCTCACCGGTTCTTCTGAGATCTCGGCTCGCTCTCCTGGAGAAAAGCCATTCACGTTCCAGTCGCGTGCAAAGCTTTGGGTCACTACAAACCACAGACCAGTCATCACCGATGACGCGATGTGGAGACGCATCAGACCAGTGCCTCTGACAAAAGTCCCTGAGAACCCGGACCCTGATTTGAAGCACTACATCTTCGACCCAGAAGGCGCGCTGCCGGCTGTGCTGTCGTGGGCTGTTGAAGGCGCGATCAAACTTCTTGGGTCGAGCGCAAGAGACTCTCTTGGTTGGTGTAAGGCTGTCACAGAAGCTGCTGACATCTACCGCAAGAACGAAGATCGTATCGGATTCTTTCTCCTTGAAGAGACTAAGGAGACCGAAGGCGGTTCAGTGCCAATTAAGTCGCTGTACGCAATTTACCGAGTCTGGAGTGAGGAACGAGGCGAGAAGCCGATGACTCAGATCGCGTTTCAACGTAAGTTGTCAGAGCGTGGGATCGAGATCAACGGCTTCGGTTCTAGAGCCGAGATTCTTGGAATGATGCTAATGCCACGAACGGTCGCCTCGACTGAGGTTGATTGGTCCGTTGCTACAAGATTCGCGAGATAACATTTACCAATAGGATTATGGTACAATGTAATTGTACACAGATCGACGACGCTTTGGGAGAGAGCGACGTCATTCGGGGTCGGGATTGAGCTGCTCTTGGCTGACGGGCAGCTCTCCCGGCCCCGATATTTTTTCTTCAAGAAGATAAGCTCGGCGTACAGATGATGCGTGCCAGGTCTTTTCAAACGGAGTTTCTACACCGTCTGTGTTGAGCTTCTGTGCAATCTTATGATACGACATGCCAGTAGATCGAAGTTGGTCGATTGTTTCAAGCGTGCTATCTGAGATAATTCGCTTTGGACCTTTGTCAACACCCCAGACGATACCTTTCTCTCGTCGATCACGATGAACGTCCTTCTGGCGCTCGGCGATGATCGCGCGTTCCATTTCTGCTAGCGCGCTCATTATCGTGACGACAAAACGTCCCTGGTACGTAGACGTGTCAAGGTTGAGGTCGAGAAGAACTACTCTCCAGTCAAATTTACTGGCTCTGTCGATTATGCTGAGAAAGTCCTTTGTTGATCGAGCAAGTCTGTCAATTCTAGTGACAAAGAGTGCGCCGGCGGTGCCAGCGTCAAGTCGCTCTAGAGCTTCTTTCAAAACCGGCCGGCCGGAGATCGACTTGCCTGAGCGACCCTCTTCGCGGAGGATCTCATATCGTGTGAACCCGGCAAGTTCCGCTGCTCGAACAAGATCACGCTCTTGCGCGTCCAATGAGATACCGTCTGACGCCTGGATGCTGGTTGAGACCCGAGCGTATAGTAAAGCGAGGTCCTTATCTTTCATGGAAGTCACGGCACTTTGTACAATGTGAGATGTAAACCTTTTTGGTTAAAGGTGTATGTTCTAACCCTATCATACCCTTGATTTCTGAGCCTGTGTAACACAAAGCCATGAAAAGCAAGGGTCATACGGACTTATACCAATGATATGGCCTAAAATGGTCAAAAGTGCCGATTTTCAGCCGTCCTTATGATAGAAAAGGAAGAAGAGGACGAAACTATGAAAAATGACAAAGCAATCGTCTTTATCACCGACGATATGTACATTGACTACCTACCTGTCGCTCTTGTTGATGCGTGGGAGGCCTGTGATGGCAAGGTGCCAATCTACGTCATCTTTGAGGGCGGGACGAAGGTAAAGAACATCGACAAGATCGGCGATGTTGCAGAAAAATACGGAATTGACATGAGAACGTCAGTTCTGCCTATGAAGCACGTAGATGAGTTAAAGAGGTTTTGGCAGGACCCGGACGAGCCTGACATTTCTGCATTTCAGTACGCAAAGTGTCTTCTGAACGAGGCTCTGCCAAAACACATCAAATACGCGTACTACCTAGATATTGACATTTTGATCATGAGGCGGTTTCCCGACTTTTTGAGTATCGAGCCAGAGCAGACGATCGCCGTGGTAGATCAGAATCAGCCAAACGAGGCAGAGAGGCTTCTCGGAACACCAGGCAGATACTTCAGCACTGGCGTGATGATTGTGAACCTCGAGCGCTGGAGAAAAACCGGCGTGACAGCAAAATTGAAGAAGATCGTCAAAGAGAGGTCGGATGAGCTTCTTAACGGCGCGCAGGACGCGCTGTTTCTCGCTCTTCACTACGACTGGGACGAGCTGCCTCTGATTTACAACTTCTACCTCATGCCAGACAATCCGTACGTGAAGAACACGAAATCTTATGACTGGGACCCGGCTGAGATCAAACCGGTAATCGTTCACTACTGTGGGCCATGGAAACCATGGAACGGAGACCGCAGAGCGAACACGTACCGCATGTGGCGTGACAAACGCAAAAAGATTTAGGCCATCTGACCAGGGACTTTGCGTCTAAGTGGTCGTTGATGTAATCTAAGTGAAATCTTTGTGGTATAGTAGCTCATACTTCTCCCTACACTCTCCCGGGATGAGAGGAGCACCAAATGAAACAGAACGGTTCACTACTACCTCTACTAAGTTTAGCGGCGGTCGCGCTGGTCGGAATCTCTACGCTCGAGGAAATCGTCGAGGCACGAGAGGCGGCAGAGTTCGCCGACAGCGAGGACTACCGTAGGATGCTGAGACACGATTTTCCGAGCGTCCCTATGAATGATGAGGCGGCGGAGGAAGAGGAAGCGCCTACACCTGTGCGCTCGGTTGAGATTCGACCACCTATGTCATATGGGGATGAACGTCGCCAGCAAATGCCAGCGTGGGAGCCAGATCCTCTACCGCCGTACAGATCAAATTCTCCAGACTGGAGATGCGACGAGTGGATGGATCTGGCCCGAGAGGTCGGGTGGTCAGAAGATCAGCTTCCCAAGCTGTCTTATACTATATACCGCGAGTCACGTTGCCGCCCCGAGCAGCACAACCCCGATGACCCTATGGGCGGTAGCAATGGGCTGACGCAGATCAACCAGTTCTGGTGCAAGCCAACCCGCTACTGGCCTGGCGGCTGGCTACAAGCGCAAGGGGTTCTTGATCATTGCGACGAGTTGTATGACGCCGAGACAAATCTTCGCGCCGCATTGGCGATCCGCAACAACTCTGGCTGGTCGCCGTGGGGCTTTTCAAAGTAATCTGCCTCTAAAGAGGGAGATGCCCGCCGCTCACCTCCGAAACGGCGGGATCATCCCCCTAAGGTAGCGTTAGGCCTTGTTAGGTGACGCTACGCTCACTCTGCTTACCTCGTCGCTTGATAAGAAACCTCCTTCTCTAACGCGGGTTACAGTGTGTCGTACGTCACTAGACCTTACTCGTCGTCGTCGAACAACGGCTTAGACCGTTTCTTGCCTTTCTTTTCGGCGACAACGTGTGTACGCAGGGGATGATCTAGCGGGAGTCGTTGACGTTTTCTCCCGGCCTTAGTGCCAGTGACCTGCTCGACTTGACCAGTGAGCGGATTTACTCGGGTTCGTGTGCCAGTAGCGGCCTTAGCCTTCTTCTGCTTGCCCAATGTCAGGTTGCCTTTTCTTTTCCTTTTGAGGAGAACTTACCTGTCGCATGATCAACTATGTGATGGTCGATCTTGTCTTCTATTCTATCCAAAGACTTTGCTACAATGGCGTGATCTCTTGTATTTTCATTTCTTGTCTTTTGAATGAGAGCTACAAGAACTCCACCAACCACTGTTATTAGGGCTACAATAACTGCTTCCATGGCTGCACCTTTATCTTTGTGGAGAGAAGATGCTGGCGTCAGCCGAACATCGCCGCCCAAGTCTTGGGACCAACGATTCCGTCAGCCAACTGCCCGTTTTCGCTCTGCCATTTCTTAACAGCCGCGAGCGTCTTGCTACCGAACTGACCGTCGACGAGCTCTGTGCCAACAACTCCTTGAACAAGTTTCACGTTCGGACCAGTTGAGCCTTTGCGAATTGGGGCGCCCGGGTATGGTCGAGAGGCCTTTGTGGCAGTAGCCGCGGGCTTCTTAGCGGGCTTAGTAGCAGCCTTCTTGGTCGTGACCTCCGAGGGAGTAGCGTCTTCGGCCTTTGCGTCAGCGGGCTTGCAGGTGCAATTCTTAGCGTGCTTGTCAGAACCGGGACCCCAGATACCGTCAACGTGTTGATCGTGCTCGGCCTGCCACTCCTTGACCTTCGCCTCAGTCTTCGGCCCGAAGCTACCATCGACTGGCTCGGCGCCAACGATCTTCTGCATGGCCTTAACCTCGTTGCCCTTTGATCCAACCTGGAGCCACGGCTTCTTGCCGGGAGGCGCCTTACGTGTCTTAGCCGCCGGGGCGGGCTTTACAGCAACAGGTGGCTCGCCGAGAAGCTGCCGCATGATCTCAGTGTAATAGGCCGGGTCATCTGCCTTGTCATTCGAGATTTCAATGTGCACCCAGTCGCCGCCAGGAGCGCCGCTGAACGCGGGCTTGTCATAGACCTGCCACGCGGCACGGTCACACTTCCATCCGCGGCCGTGGGGCGCTGGGTAGTAGTCAAACACCGCCTCGATGTGAAGAGCATCGGCGTGGGCGACAACAAAGTCCATCATCTTACAGGCGGCCTCGTAGTTGCCGGGCCCGCGATACGGAGCACCTCTCCAAGAAAGATCGGCCGCGCGGCCAGTCGCATGCACTGAATACGAGGACTTGCCTCTCTTCTTACGAACACCAAAACTGCCGTTATTCCAAAGACCAAAGTGCGCGCTTAAGAGACTAAGAAGTGTCTCCATGCCAGCGCGCTTTCCACCGGCAATTACGTCAAATCCTGTGTATGGGCGGGCCATCACTCTTCTTCTTTCTTAGACGAGCCCTTAGCGCCAAAGTATCCTCCGAGGATGCCAATGACGCCACCTAGGGCGGTTTGAACAAGCGTCATAACGTCCGATGAAACCTCGACAGCTTCTTCGGTTGTTTGAGTCTCGATCGCGGCAACTGCGTAATCTCCAACGATGGCGACAAGAATCGCCAACATCACGCCGATTGCAAGGATGTACATGGTTTTGTCTTTATAGTTGTCCATGTGGGCGTCACCTCTCAGACGTAGAGCTCTAAATATCATTATAGTCTATTCTTCTGGGTGTCATTCACCAAATAAGTACATCTGAGAGCTACTCGGCTAGGTGACTGCTGAGAGCGAAAAATACTTAAAGATGTACGGGTCGGTCGTAACTTTCGCGCGTCCTTAGTGTATAGTCACATCAATGCCGGAGGGACACTCGATTCGCTATTTCGCCAACGTCCATGAAAACTGTTTTCAAGGACTGCCGGTGGTAGCGACGAGCCCGCAAGGCAGATTCGCAGACGGCGCGGCGTCCATCAACGGAAGAACACTTCTCGGTACTACGACGCACGGCAAGCACCTGTTCTTCCACTTCGAAGAACGTGACGAGATTGTTCACATTCACCTCGGCCTCTACGGGTGGTTCAACATTCGTAGAAACCGAGGCGGGCAGCCGCGACCGTCTGCGAGACTTCGCTTAGAAAACGAAATCTTTGTATCAGAGCTCGTTGGCCCGACGAAATGCGAGTATCTGACAACGGAGCAGATGTTGGAGAAAACTGCAAAGCTTGGAGACGATCCACTTCACGACGAGCCGATGTCTCAGGCGGTTGTCGATAAGATCCGCTCGAGCAAGAAAAGCATCGCGTCACTATTAATGAATCAGTCGATCATCGCTGGCATCGGAAACGTCTACCGAGCCGAGCTTCTCTTTCTTGAGAATCTGAATCCAGAGACTCGAGGATGCGATGTGCCGGAGAAGACGATTGAAAACATCTGGGAAAGAGCATCAGTGCTGATGGGAGACGGAGCGACAGACGGGATGATTCGCACCGTGCACGTCAATCATCTGAGCAACGAAGAGCTTTCAGATTCTAAGTACACTCAATACTCTTACGTCTACAAAAGACATGGGCTACCGTGCAGGGTCTGCTCCAGCGAGGTGCAAATCGGCGACGTAGACGGCCGCAAACTGTACTGGTGTTCGACATGTCAGAAGTAGAACTAGAAGTCGAATTAGAGAGCGTCCCTATTGTTGAATACGAATACGAAGAGGGCGACCACGATAAGTTCGCGCACTACGCTCAGAAGGATCAAATCACAGAAGCACTTGTGAATGGTCTTCCGATTGTAGCGCTCTGTGGAAAGATCTGGGTACCGTCCAGGGATCCCGACAACTTTCCGATCTGCCCGAGATGCGCCGAGCTCTACAAGACGCTTTTTCTGTCTTAGTAGAAGCAGCCTACTTGAGCTATAATTCCTATACCAATCAACTACATCCGCGGGGTGATCGCTGTGTCTTCTTATCTCTCTTTTCATCTTTCTGACGACTTTGTAGCTGAGTACAGAGATAAGAAGCCGCCGTTTGGGTACACCGACGCCGCGGGAAATTCCGTCGGAGAAATCACATTCCTTCGCACATATTCGCGTCTTAAGGAAGACGGCACGAAGGAGACATGGGCTGACGTCTGCGAACGCTGCATCAACGGGATGTACTCGCTTCAAAAAGACCATTGCAAGACAAACCGTCTGCCGTGGAACGACAGCAAGGCGCAGGCAAGTGCTAAGGAAGCGTACGATCGTCTTTTCAATCTAAAGTGGACGCCACCTGGTCGTGGGCTTTGGGTCATGGGCACGCCACTTGTCAACGAGCATCGTAACTCGGCCGCGCTTCAGAACTGCGCGTTTGTCTCGACTGCTGAGATGAGCAAGAACAATCCAGCGAAGCCTTTTGCGTTTCTTATGGAGGCATCGATGCTCGGCGTTGGCGTCGGATTCGATGACCTAGGCGCTGACAAGGAATTCACGATCTACAAGCCAAGCGACAACTACTACGAGTACGAGGTGCCAGACACTCGTGAAGGTTGGGTCGAGTCAATGACGCTTCTGCTCAACTCGTACCTCAAGGCTGATCAAAACACGATCACGTTTGACTACTCGCTCGTTCGCCCCGCAGGCGAGCCAATTCGCACGTTCGGTGGAACAGCCGCTGGGCATCAGCCTCTCGAGAAGCTTCACGATCATATTCGTAAGCTCTTCGACGGTCGTGATGGAGAGTCACTAACACGGACCGATATCGCCGACATCGGAAATCTCATTGGAGTTTGCGTTGTCTCTGGAAACGTTCGTCGCTCTGCTGAGCTTCTTCTTGGTCGACTTGATGATGAGAACTTCCTTAACCTGAAGAACTCTGAGGTGTATCCAGAAAGAAACTCGTATGATCCGAAGGCGCCAGGCTGGGGCTGGATGTCTAACAACTCCGTCGCTACGTCCGTTGGAGAAGACCTGTCAAGTATTGTAGACGGCATCTCACTGAACGGCGAGCCTGGCGTGATCTGGCTGGATATGAGCCGCAAGTATGGGCGTCTCATTGACCCGCCGAACAATAAGGATCACAGGGTCGCTGGTTACAATCCGTGCGCCGAGCAGTCACTTGAGTCATACGAGATGTGCACGCTCGTCGAGACATATCTCAACCGTCACGAGTCACTCGAGGACTACCGACGCACTCTCAAGTTCGCGTACCTGTACGCTAAGACCGTTACTCTTCTTCCGACTCACTGGGAGGAGACAAACGCAATCATGCAACGAAACAGACGGATCGGAACATCGATGTCTGGCGTTGCAAACTTCGCAGACGTGCATGGTCTGCCAGTTCTACGTGACTGGATGGACCAAGGATACGCCACGGTGAAGAATTACGACAACATCTATTCCGAATGGCTTGGTGTTCGTGAGTCGATTAAGACAACGACTGTTAAGCCGTCTGGGACTGTGTCAATTCTCGCCGGCGAGTCACCCGGTGTTCACTGGACGCCGGGTGGCAAATTCTTCTTGAGAGCGATTCGCTTCTCAAACGACGATCCGATGCTCCCACTGTTTCGCATGGCGAACTACAGAGTCGAGCCGGCGTCAGAATCACCAGACACGACATCGGTTGTGTTCTTTCCGATCAAATCAGATGCCACGAGATCAGAGAAGGACGTCACGATCTTCGAGAAGATGTCTCTCGCGTCGACTGCTCAAAGATACTGGTCGGATAACTCGGTGTCAGTGACAATTTCATTTGACGCCGAAGAAGAAAAAGACCAAATCGGAACAGTGCTTCACATGTATGACGGGCAACTCAAGACTGTTTCATTCCTCCCACAGGGGAACTTCGTGTATCCGCAGATGCCATACACGCAGATTGACGAGAACGAGTATCTCGAGGCGTCAAAGGCGCTGTTCCCGATTGACTTCACGGGAGTGTACGGAGGAATGGCAGCAGACGCAATTGGTGAAAGCTACTGTACAACAGATTCGTGTGAAATCAAGTTTGTCAAGGAGAACGCCTGAAACATGGTTTAGAATAATCATGTCCTTGGGAGAGGGCTATAACAGGGAGACTCTTCCATGGAAATGATGAAACAAATCAGCTTCAGAATCGTCGCAACGTTTGCAGCAACAGGATTGAGTGTCGTCGGTGCAGGAGCTATTGTTGACGTCCCTCTCGTCAAGGCCGTGCTTATGGCCGGAATTGGTGGAGTCGCGTTTGTTGTTGAGGGACTCGCAAGAGCCTACATGGACGACGGCGTTCTCACGACTGAGGAAATCAACGAAGTCTTCCAAAAGGTCGACAAAAAGAATAACTGACAACTGACAACTGACAACTTTCGGGGAGAAACATTGTCATTTGAATGGATAAATGACGCCGCATGTCGCGGCATGACAGAGTACTTCTATTCTCAGGGATCGAAAAAAGAAGTACCTCGCTCTAAAGTAAAGCGCGAGACAATTGCAAAACAAATATGCAGCCAATGCCCCGTCATTGAACCGTGTCGTGAGTACGCGAGAGAGAACGCTGAAATCGGTGTCTGGGGTGGAGAAAACGAAGACGATCGGTTTCTAGCCGGGTACATGCGACAAAACGCGATCTACATTCGACAAAGCAAGCCTCATCGGCGCTTTGGGATTGAGGAGCAGAAGCTTCTCGAGAAGACTAAAGATTCAACACGTCGCTAGCAATAGTGTAAAAGTCTTCTTCAATTGACACAGACTCAAGCGTGCTGTGGCAGTCGTATGAAAGCTCCCACAGGGTGTCTGTGATCTTTTTCGCAGCTACAACTTTCTTATCCGCTGGGTACTTGTCGCTGATTCTGTCATACACGGCACCATAGACGGTTGTGTACAGCGAGCGTTCGTGTCGCATTCGTGATCTCTTTCAGTTATTCTCCCGAAGAGATCTTATCTCCTCTGCCAGATCCCGAAGGTATTGTGACGTGAGCGTGACGTGAAAAGCGCCCTGATCGATGATGTCAGCGAAAAACTCTAACGAATCCTCATAGGGGTAGTCTTCGTCCTCGAGCTCCTCAGGGGTCATGAAGCAGAATGAAGAGAACGCTTATAGTGAGACTGCACTCCGTAGTACAAGGGCGCAGCATTTGAAATCCCGAGCTCTCGAGCAAGCAGATTCATTGGGATACCGTTATTAAACTCCTCGTAGAGCTGCGCGTGATATCCGGAAGTGCCTTGTCTCTTTGCGTTACGCACGCGATCAGCGGCACTCGAGACAGTTGAGTACTCAATCTGTCCCTGGCTCTTTCGAGGGGTCTTCAAAGGAGGAACGTCCGACGTAGTTACTCGACGACGCATGCCAGAGTACGAAACACTAAGACGCCTAGCAAGACGCTGAAGACTTCCACCCTTAGAAGTAAACTCAACGAGAAGCTGCGTGTACTGTCTGCTGTTCACGTGAGCAGGTGTATCCTGATCGCGTCTTCCGTACGCTTTCTGCGCAGAAGCGAGAATCGGCTGAATACGCTTGGCGTACTCTTCTACTAGTCGGTCTTGGTCTGTGCTTGACATGAGACGTATTATTACACGCTTGTGTAAATCTATGTAAGACTTAGACGAGAATAGTTGAAACTTATCTTCTCTTAGTCGCGATCACTGTTGCAGCGCCAGCGATAACAAACGCAGAATACAGCGCGATTGATCCCAGAGGAGAACCGCCAGTTACTGGCAGCGTGGGCGCCACTGCCGGCTCAGAGGCCTCAGGCGTCGGTGCAGAGACTGTCTCGTCTGGCTGTGGTGTTTCTGTCTCCGGCGCTGGTACCGGCTCTGTTACAGGGGTCTCTGGAAGAGTTTCTGTTGTCTCGCCTACCATGACAGCAACCTGACTAAACTCTTCGGGACCCCAGCCTTCACTGTTCTGCGCCGATACGGCGAACGTGTACTCGACACCGGGAGCGAGCCCTGTGATTGTGCAGGAAAGCTCTGTAGTTGTGCACGTTCCGCCGTCTGGGATACTGCGAACTCTGTAGTTGGTGATCGGACCGTTACCGTCCTGCCAAGGAACATCCCACTCGAGCAATACGGAATCGCCGATCACAGTCGCCCATGGCCATGGCGGTACAGGCCCTGGCACTCGAGGAGCCGCTGGCTCAGATGGGGCGGGAGCGGGGGCAGGTGAAGGAGACGGGGCGGGGGCGGGAGAAGGGGCCGGGGTTGACTCAGCGATCGCGCCCATCGACACAGGCACCTGACGAGCCGTACCATTCAATGAAATCGTCAACGTTTCGTCCGCTTGATTCTCACCAGTCACTGAAATCGTACAAGAAGCACCAGCAGGAATTGTCGCACCACAATCCTCTGAGATCGTGAAATCCGTGCCAGTGATCGAAATGCTGTCCACCGTAATGTCAGAACCACTGGTGTTCTCAATCACAATGTCATTCGTCTCACCAGCAGCATCAAACTCAATCGCGGTCAACGAGAATGAGGCGACGTAGCAATTTGAGCCGCCGGTAAGAAGACCGTCATAGGTGGAAAGGAAGATGTCGCCGCTTTTTTCATACAAGAACATGACGTCGCCGTTGGTTTCGTTGATTGAAGCGTTCGCCCGATCACCGGCAGTGACCACCAGTTCCTGAGCGCTGAACGTTGATCCAGAGTCCGTGGAGTACTGGAAGTACAGGTCAGCGCCATCTTTGTGACCTGAAACGACGTTGCCGCAGTTGTCAGCCGCAAGTGAACGGCCTTGAGAATCAGATGAGGCAGTCACGGTCTGAGTAAGAGCAGCGCCACCGCCGAGATCGATTCGCTCAAGGTTGGCTCCGCTGCCAGCCATGTAGAAGTACAGGTTTGTTCCGTCCGATGTCATCGCACCAACCGAGTAGAACACGGACTTTCCGGTCGAGTTCGCGGAACTGAGCGTCACGCCACGATCGGTGCTCTTGAACCAGAATACAGACGGATTATCAACGAGGACATAAACGTCGTGCGTGAGACGATCAACGCGGACATCAGCGTACACGTAACTTGAACCGGTGGACGTTGAACCCCATGTGGCACCCGCATCATGCGAGTACATGAGGACCGATCCGGAACGGTCCACGGCGTAGATGTAGTCGCCGTCTACCGCCATGTGCGCCGGGCCCAT
>Ga0181578_10000593_pt1 | contig 34483 bp, 22 predicted proteins | sample 071ome_21_FD_148659 | JGI IMG/M metagenome (GOLD analysis project Ga0181578, IMG submission 148659) | Coastal salt marsh microbial communities from the Groves Creek Marsh, Skidaway Island, Georgia - 071401CT metaG (spades assembly) | ecosystem: Environmental > Aquatic > Marine > Intertidal zone... | reverse complement strand
ATCGATCCGTAGCCCTAGCCGGGATTCCGAAATAACGACTTCGTCGGCGAGTGACACGGTGTAGACCGGCTCTGAACGGTCATTCAGGCGGAGTTCGAAGGCGATGCGCCCGTCGGGTGAAGTCACGCTTACCGCAGCCGCATGGGGTGTTGCCGCTACGCAGAAAAGCAGCAATGCTGACCAGGCCGCCTGTTTCATTGCCACGACGCCGGCGCTCAGTCCGACAAGGGCACGAGGCGAACTGCGGCGCCACCACCCGGTGCCAGGGTGAGGGCCATGGGGTCTCCTCCCGAGACTACCCGTTGCTCGATGACAATGTCGTAGGGTTGTTCGCGAAAGTGCGCATCAGGCCCGTCGCGATAAATTTCAGCCGTGTAGCTGACGCCCTCTTCGAGAAAATCCAGGGGCAGGTTCAATTCGCGTTCTTGTTCGTCCGTGACCGCGCCGACATACCACTCACTGCCGCCACGCGCCTGCCTTGCGAAAGCGACGAAATCTCCCGGTTCCCCGGCCAGGGCAATGCTCTGCTCCCAGTCGGCCGGCACATCGGTGATGAACTTGAACGCGTCGGGTCGCGCCTCGTAGTGCTCAGGAAAATCTGCCGCCATCTGGATCGGGCTGTATATAACGACATACAGCGCCAGCTGGCGCGCCAGCGTGCTCTCGATGACCCTCTGCTCACCCTCACGCTCGAACTGGAGATCGAAAATGCCCGGCGTGAAGTCCATTGGCCCTGACAGCATGCGGGTAAATGCCAGCAGCGGGACGTGTTCGGGCGGGTTGGGCGGATCACCCCAGGCGTTGTACTCCTGGCCGCGGGCGCCTTCCCGTGCAATCCAGTTGGGATAGGTGCGTCGCAGGCCCGTGTCCTTGATGGGTTCGTGGGTGTTGATGCTGATCTGGTGCCGCGCGGCTTCCTGCACATTTCGCAGATAGTGGTTGACCATGAACTGACCGTCATGCCATTCATGGCGCCAATGGCCGTTTTTGCCCCGGCGCTTGATATTGCCACCGTCGGCCACGTAGCCGGTCTTGACCTGCCGAACGCCCATTCGCCGGTACAGGTCGAAACCTGCGCTCATCTGCGACTCGTAGTTGCTCACATCGCCCGAGGTTTCGTGGTGACCGACCAGCCGAACACCCCGTTTCCTGGCGTGGGCGGCTACCGCCTCGATGTCGAAATCGGGATAGGGCTCGGTAAACCGGAACAGGCTGCCGTTATGGAACCAGTCGCCGTCCCAGCCGATGTTCCATCCCTCGACCAGCACGCCGTCAAAACCATGCCGGGCCGCAAAATCCATGTAGCGAAGGGTATTCCCGGTCGTGGCGCCATGCCGGGGGCCGGAACCCCAGGTTTCCGTTGCCCGGTGCAGGCTCCACCAGATGCCGACATACTTGCCCGGTTCAACCCAGGAAACATCTCCGAGCCTGTTGGGCTCGTTCAGGTTCAGAATCAGGTCAGAGTTGGCCAGCCCGACCGCGTCAGGTGATATCTGGATGGTGCGCCAGGGCGACTTGAAAGGCGTCTGGGTGCGGACGCGGACGCCGTCTGACCAGGGCGTCAGGTTGGTCTGGAACACGTTGTCCCGGCGCTGATCCAGCACATAGGCGGCATAGTCCACCAGCGCGGCCTCGTGCAGGCTCAAATAAGTGCCCGCGGGCGTGCGCACCGTGAAGGGCGTGTGGGCGGTTTCCACCTCTGTGAGCTTGCCCTCCCGGTAAAGATACTCGTACCGGTTGTAGCGCCGACCGGGAATCCACCATGCCGTCGATTCGCCGGGCAAGTGGAACTCGGTGATTTCATCAAGGATGTTGACCTGCCCATAGGCTGCCTGCTCCGGTACTTCATAGCGAAATCCCAGACCGTCATCGAATACGCGGACACGCAGGTCGATTCGGCGGGCCTGTCCGTCGGTGGATTGCAGTTGCACCAGTAGTTCGTTGTGGCGGTCAGTCACCCATCTTCGTTCGCCCCAGGGTTGCTCCCACTGCCCGTTGGCCTGTCGTCGCTGGTTGCCGATGATTTCCAGCGCCTGGTCAAGCGGTGCCTGATGGCTGAAGCGCAGGCCCAAGCGGGATTCCCGCACCACCGCCTCACTGCCGTAACGGACGGTGTAGACCGGCTCTGAGCGCGGGTTGAAACTCAAAGCGAATGTGATTTCGCCGTCGGGGGATGAAACGCGGAGGCTTTCGGCCTGCGCTGTCGAGATGCTGAGCGCGGCGATGACAAGTGTCAGGTAGAAGTTTCTCATTCGGCGAGGGTCTCTCTGTGGCCAGCGGCCTCTGGTGGCTCCCGCCCAAGTTTAGCAATTGAGCCGGCTTTTCCCGCAAGATCAGGGCGCTCTACATACGTATTCATGGCCATTGGGCGAACTCGGACCTATCATAGGCAGGCAATTTCGAGCCAGTTCCGGATAATCATGAGCATGTCGTTCAACCATGCTCGACGGGGTAATGCATGAAGATCAAACTGCTGTTGTGTCTGTTGTCACTGATGTGCGCCAACGCGCTTGGCGCGGCTACGATCGAGCGCCTGGAGCCGCCTTTCTGGTGGACCGGTTTTGAGCACGACGAGCTTCAGCTCATGGTCTACGGCGAGGACGCCGGTTCGCTCAAGGTTGAGCTGGAGTATCCCGGCGTCACCGTCAGTCGCCAGGTGAGCGTTGAGAACCCGAATTATCTTTTCGTGTATCTGCATCTGGATGCGCAGGTCGAGCCCGGGCAGTTCGACCTGATATTCAGCGGCGCGGAGGTGGAGCATCGCCACAGCTACGAGCTGCGCCCCAAAAACCCCGACCCGGAGCATACGCGCGCCTTCGACGCCTCGGACACGATCTACCTGGTCACCCCGGACCGCTTCGTCAACGGCGATCCGGCCAACGACAACTTGCCCGGCTTCGGCGACCCCGCTGATCGCGAGGGTGGCTGCGGCCGCCACGGGGGCGATATTGCGGGCCTGATCAACAGTCTCGATTACATCGAGGACATGGGTTTCACGGCCATCTGGCTGAACCCCGTGGTGGAAAACAAGCAGCCCTTCTGCTCCTACCACGGCTACGCATCCACCGACTTTTACGCGGTGGATGCGCGTTACGGGAGCAATGAGCAATATCGGGAATTCGTTCGTCTGGCCAGGGATCGGGGGATCGGGGTCATCATGGACATGATCGTGAACCATGTTGGCAGTGAGCACTGGTGGATGAAAGATCTGCCCACCCGTGACTGGATCAATCTCCGCGAGGCCCCGGCGGTGACCAATCACCTGCACGCCACGCAACAGGACCCTTATGTTTCACAGTATGATCTGAAGGCTTTTGAAGACGGCTGGTTTGTGGTGCCCGGTATGCCCGACCTCAATCAGCGTAACAGCCTGATGGCCGACTACCTGGTGCAAAACGCGCTCTGGTGGGTTGAGTACCTGGGGCTTGCGGGCATTCGAATGGACACCTATCCCTACAACAACAAGGCGTTCATGACCGAATGGTCGCGCCGCATGATGCAGGAATATCCCCATTTTAATATCGTTGGCGAGGAGTGGTTTGGTATTCCCCATTACGTGGCCTACTGGCAACGCGGAAAGCAGAACCCCGATGGCTATGTTTCCCATCTGCCCAGCGTGATGGATTTTCCCTTGCAGGAGCAGTTGCACCAGTCGCTCACCGATGACATGGGCGGCAGCGGCTGGAAGCGGGTGTATGAGACCCTGGCCCAGGACGCGATCTATCCAGACCCATTCAACCTGGTGGTCATGCCGGACAATCACGACATGAACCGGATCTACACATGGGTGAATGAAGACTATGATCTCTGGCGCATGGCGATGGTGTATTTCCTGACCATTCGCGGCATTCCCCAGATTTATTACGGCACCGAAATACTGATGCACAATCGCGGCCATGATGGCGACCACGGCGTCATTCGCAGCGACTTTCCGGGTGGCTGGGCCGGCGATGAACGTAACGCATTTACCGGTGAGGGCATGACGGATCTCGAACTCCAGGCGCAGGCATTTATGAAGCGGCTGCTCAACTGGCGCAAAGGGGCGGAGGTGATCCACCACGGCCAGCTGATGCAGTTCGTGCCATTTGATGAGGTCTATGCTTTTTTCCGCTACACCGATGATGAGACGGTGATGGTGGTGTTCAACAAGCAAAATGAGCCGGTCGAAGTGGCGCTCGACCGCTTCGCCGAGCGTCTGGGCGACAAAACCCGTGCCTATGACGTGACGACCGGCGAGATGTTTCCGCTGGGCTTCAGCCTGGAAGTTCCGGCGCGCGGCCTGCGGTTGCTGGAACTGCGCTGAGGCGGGTTCACCCGCGCGCCAGAGACGAAGTCAATAAGCACTGCCTGGCCGCGGGGTTCCGGCCGGTGGGTTGATGGTCGATTCGTTGAACAGGTGCGTGATCAGGTTGTAGCGCACCCCCTCGGTGGTCTCCTGCACTTCGTGCAACAAAGAGGATGAAAACACCAGCGCGGTGCCGGGCTCACCCCGGTATCCGTGGTCGTTGAATTCGCGGAATACCACCTCGCCGCCTGCATAGTCGTCATTGAGGTTCATGGACAGGGCAAAGCGACGGTAAGCGGTGCTGGGGCCGGTGTTGTCGCGGTGGCCCATCCGGTGTCCTCCCCGCTTGCCCACATAGCGCGCGATGTGCAAGGACTCACGCCGGTTGACCTCGAAGGCGAAGGCTTTCTTGACCATCGGGTTGATACGGCTGCCAATCCGCTCGGTCAGGAATTCCAGCATGGCCGGGTCCTGGATCATGTGGTCTACCCGGTCCTGCCGGTCGTGTTCGTACACCGGCATCTTGTAGTCCCCTTGCGGTTGCTTCCCGCCGGCATCCTTGACCATGAACGGGCCGCCGGTTTCGAAAGCGTGGATCAGCCGCTGACATTCGTCACCGCTGAGCACGTTGGGGATAATCAGTACGGGCGCGTGCACGGGAAACCACCTTGGATCCTCCCCTGCGCGCATTTGCTCAATCTCGTTCATGATGGTCTCCAGTGACCTGTCCGGGTCGGCGGGGCTGTCGATCCACGAGCGAACCTGCCGCAGCGGTGAGAGCAGCACCAGGCGACGGTCCGCCCCCCGGTGCTTGTGCAAGCCATAGCGGGCGAATATCGCGCCGCTGCAATCGCACACAATGGGCCAGAGAAATCCGGATTCATGTTTCAGGCGCCCGTTGCGCCGCGCGTCGGTGTCGGCATTGATGGCCACCACCGTGGCGTTGAGGCGCGCCAGGTTTTCATGCTTGCTGGCCAGTGCGGACAGCAGTCGCCGACATGCCTCGTCATCTTCCGTGTCCAGAAAAGCCAGGATCAGCGACTTGCCGGACAGGTGATCGTCCTCCAGGTCGAGCCTGCGTCCGTCCTGGTCCCGCAGTGAAAAGGACGCGGCGAGCGCGCCGGCTTCCAGTGGCGTAACGTGTTCGGCGACCGCGTCCGCCGCCAGTTCATAAGTCGCAATTTCCGGGATGGTCATCTTGGCGGGGCGCCCAGGCTAGACGGTTTCGCTTCGCCCTTCACGCGGCAGCACCGATTGGGTAGAACTGCCCATGCCTTCCAGCATTTCCGTGCAGAATTCGAGTTTGCACTGGATGTCGTAGTCGTCCTGGTCGGGGTCGTGGTGATGTATCCAAAGCCGCTCAGCCTCAGCCATGTGCGCCAGGCGGCATACCTGGCTGAGGGATGAATGCCCCCAATGCAGCCGCCTGGGGTACTCCGTGTCGAAATAGGTGCTGTCATGTATCAGCACGTTGGTGCCGCGACAGAAATCCGCCAGTTGTCCCATGAACTCCTCGTCCGCGAACTCGGAATCGGGCGGATAAAGCTCATTGTCGGTGATGTAGCACAGGCTGCGTCCGCCATGATCCACGCGATAGCCCAGGCAGTGGCCGGGGTGTTTGAGCAGCAGCGTGCTGACCCGGATGTTGTCAATTTCCAGCAACTGCTCGCCGATTTCATGAAAGGTGACATGGCTGCCGAACTCACGGGCGGTGACCGGGAAATAGACCCCGTCCATTTGCTGAGTCAGCAGTGTTTCAAAGTCGGTATCGTCTTGTCTTGCCCCGTACACCCGGATCTCATTGCCCGGTACGTACAGCGGCGCGAAGAAAGGAAAGCCATTGATGTGGTCCCAGTGTGGATGGGTAATGAACATATCCAAAGTCAGGCGTCTGCCACTCTCCTTCATCAGCGCGTTACTCAGGCTCTTGATGCCGGTGCCGGCGTCGAAGACGAGGTAGCGGTCATCGCTGAACTGCAGCGAATAGCAGGAGGTATGTCCTCCAAATCGGATATAGCCCTCCTGCGGCATGGGCAGCGTGCCGCGCACACCCCAGGTGGAAACGATCATTGAGTTCATCGACTGCGTCACGGCATTGAACTGTTCCATCGAAAATGGCTTGACGATGTAGCCGGACGCGCCCAACCGCCTGGCTTTCTGCTGGTCAGATTCATACGCCTTGGCTGAGGCCATGACGACGGGTATGTCGCTCAGGACGGGATCTTTTCGGATCATCGCGCAGAGTTCGAAGCCGTTGAGCCTCGGCATCATGACATCCAGCAGGATCAACTCCGGCGGCGCCTTCTTCATTTGATCGATGGCGGTGGTCGGGTCTGTTGTCATTTCAACATGGTGCCCGGCTTCCACCAGCAGGGCACGAGCGAAACCGAGCGCGGTCTCGCTGTCATCCACCATGAAAATGTTGTACCCCCTGGCACTCATGGCTTCATTATACAAATGAATGGGAGGTCTGCCCGGCCCATTTGGATGAATTTGCCCGTCAGGAGCGGCAGGTCCGGATCATGGCCTGCTGGCCCGCGGGTGAATCAATGATATCGAAGAACCCGTCGAGATAGACGCCTGTCATTCGTCGGTCGCCCCGGCCCAGGCCGGGCGTACCGGCGAGTTCGCTCAGCACGGCATTTCGCATGCCGGAAAACCGGGCGGCCGATTGCTCCAATTCCTCCGCGCTCATGCACGGCCCCATGAAGTAGCGTTGTTTAACACCCTGAATCGGCAGATCGCTGCGGGGCTGCGCGTAATGCGCGTTGACCAGGCCGGACTGGTCGAGATCGAACAGCACCGGCACGTCGATGCCGTCTTCATTACGCAACAACATGATGTTGTCCTGCTGCTCCAGCGACCAGTCCGTGTTGCCAATCATGTACTGAAACACGGCCAGGTGACGGGCGGCGGCCGGGTCAATGCGCGCGGGGTCGTAACTGCCTTGCTCAAGCAGGGTCGCGTTCATTCTTCTGGCCACCGACTCGAAGTGCTCAGCGAAGAATGCGTCGTGCGTGATACTGCGTCTGGGTTGGTCGGGGTGGACGTAGGTCATGCGCGCCAGCCTGACGCCAATGCTGGCATCGGTGAACAGGCTGTAAAGACGATAGCCGAGGTACTCGTTGATCACGTATCGCTCAAACTGGCTCGGCAGTGTGGGCGATTCGGTCCGGCCTTGTGAAATGCCCTTGCCGCAGTGGGACGTCAACGCCAGCGTGGTCTGCCCCTCGAAGGGTGTGCCTTCGATCAGGTCCTGCGGAAAACGCATGAACAATGTTGGGATCTGGCAATTGGTGTGCAGCGCGCGCCAGCCATCCCGGCGACGGATCTCCACTGGCAGGGTCACGTCCTTACCGTTCGGCCCCTCAAACCGCAGTGATGTGGATGTGAAGCCGCACTGCGGATCTTCGCTCGGTTTGCACAGTTCATCGAAATCAACAGTCAAAGATAATGGCAGAACCGTGTGATGATCAAACAGCTCTGAGCCGTTCGCCGCACCCGGCATCAGCTTGGCCGTGATGACCAGAATCGCAACGATCCACCAGGTGCACTTGCTCATAATTTTTTCCTCGGAATGCGCTTGCAGCTTGCCCGGCCTTCCCGATGCATCTGGCCGCGTTTCAGGGTGATACGACCTGAGGTCTGAAAGACTCGAGCACGACCGCGACTTCTTCATAGGTCGTCGCATCGGCGCCATTGGACTGGACCGAGGCGAGAATGTCAGCCATGGCGGTGTCGAAAACCTCGTCACTGATATTCAGGTGCGCGTGCGCGGAAACCACATCCCGACCGGAATAGTCGTTGGGCCCGCCCGTGCCGGCGGCGAAAAACGTGGATGCCGCGTGGTGGAACCACTCATGGTCGAGGTGTTGGAAGTACGGCGCCAGGACCGGGTTCGCCAGGTGGCGCTCGAGCGTTTGGCTGATAATGAGGTCAATGCCTTCAGCGCCGCCAAGTCGATCGTAGAGCGTGGCGCTTGTCGGGGCTTCCTCACCCGCGATGGCGATGTTGGCCAGGCAGGCGGCCAGGATGGCCAGGACGGCCATTCGATACGTTTTCATCAATCACTTCTCCCCATCAAGATGCATGTTTTTCATGCTTTTAGTCACCACAGTATAGCGGTCGCCAGAAATTTCGCCGAGGCGCGAAACGACCGCCAGAGGCAAAAGCGGTGATGCAGTTATTTCAGGGCCGGTTGAACGGCGCGTTATTCAGGCGCCGGGCCGCCAGATGACAGCGCCGGTTCAGCGTGGGTGCGTCGCGACGATCGCTGGCCGCGCGCCCAGGTACCGAGCGCTCAGGTGTTCTCGTCCATGTAGCTTCGCAGGCGCTCCGACCACCGCCGTAAGATGCGGCGCGCGTCAGCCCGGTTGGACACAGAAGTGGTCCACTCCATCCACAGGTCATCCGGATCTTCCTGGCGGTCGATGATACGCGCCAGCACCGTGCCCGTGTCACCGTCGCGCAATTCCAGTGACAGTGTCATCTCGCCGGCCGAGGTCGTGTAATTCTGCACCATGCCCGGGCCGCGGACGTCGGGTGCGTTCACATCCAGGTTGATGATGGCGGGTGCCACTACCAGGGCGCCTTGCGCCGAGGCGTTCTCGTCGGCCAATGGATAGGCGGGCTCCTTGCTCAGGGCGTCCTTGAACCCGATGTCACAGTCCTCGCTCAGGGCGGTCGTGATCCGGTCAACGTCATCCTGATCCACGCGGTTGCCGGTGGCGGGCCGCGAACGGTTTTGATCTCTCAGCCAGTGGTCGCGAAAAGACACTGTACAGGGCGCCATGACCAGCGACTCGTAGTCGCCCAGATCGCTGTCAGGCATGCGATAAACCGTGTCGAAACGATCGTCGGATACCCGCGGCAGGCCGTCTTCAGAGATTTCGGGCGCCTGGGTGGTCGCGCAACCCGAGACCAGCGCGGTTAACAGGGCAATGATGAGGTATCGGCTTCTTGGCATGACGGCTGGGTTCCCTTTGCGGTTGTCCCCAGCATAGCGCGCGCGCTCCCGAGTGCAAGCGCGCAGAGATTTGCGGCCGGACTCAGCTGGTTGCGTGAGCGCAGGTTTGGTCGATGAACTCGCGATGACTCGGCAACTGGCTGACGGCCTGTTTGAGAATGCCGTTCACGCGTTGGAGATAGTCCCGGACATCGCTTTCGGTCAGCAGCTTCGCGATGCCGTGACAGTCGCGGGGCACCACCCGCTGACCCAGGAACACCTGCACCCAGCTTGGGGTGGTGAACAACTCCTCGTCGAAGCGAAAGAACCGGCCCTGCGTGTTCCAGACATCGTATTTGTTCTGCAGCGAATCGGGGATGCTCATGGTGCGGCAGTAGTTCCAGAACTCGCTGTCGTCGCGCTCGGTGGCGTGGTAATGCAAGATCAGGAAATCCCGAATGCTCTCAAACTCATAGTCGGTGCGGGTGTTGTACTCATCGATGTCGGCCTGGTTGAAGTCCCGCGTGGGGAACAGGTCGATCAACCGGCCCAGCCCGGACTGAACCAGGTGAATGCTGGTGGACTCCAGCGGTTCCATGAAGCCGCTGGCCAGCCCCAGGCCCACGCAGTTTTTGTGCCAGAAAGTCTCGCGCCGGCCGGTCGTGAAGCGGAGCTGACGTGGCTCGGTGGTCGGTTTGCCGTCGAGGTTCGACAGCAGATGGTTAAGCGCCTCGTCATCGCTGATGAAGTTGTTGGAATATACGTTTCCATTTCCGATGCGGTTTTGCAGCGGAATACGCCACTGCCAGCCGGCAGTATGCGCCGTGGAGCGCGTGTACGGGGTCAGCGGGTCAACGCCCTCGCACTGTACGGCAATGGCGCTGTTGGCAGGCAGCCAGTGGCTCCAGTCGACATAGGGGACCCCCAGGGCATCGCCCAGCAGCAGGCTGCGAAAGCCGGAACAATCAATGAACAGGTCCCCATCGACGCGCGAGCCATTGTCCATTGTCAGGGATTCGATAAAGCCCGATTCCGGGTCCAGGTTGACGTCAACGATTTTGCCCTCGGTGCGCCTGACGCCCTGTTTTTCCGACAGCGCGCGCAGCAGTTTGGCGACCAGCGTGGCATCGAAGTGAAAGGCATAGCCCAAGCCCAGAAGCCCGGTCTCGCCAATTTTCTCAACCGGGGCAAACTTGTTGGCGTAGGCCGCGATGGTGTTGAAGGAATAGGCTGCCAGGTCTTCGCCAATGCCAAGTTCCTGGGCCCTTAGCCAGACATGATGGAAGTCGAGGACCCCCAGCCTTCGCCCGACATCGCCGAAGGTATGAATGTAGCGATCTCCCACTCGAGCCCAATTGACAAACTCGATCCCCAGCTTGTAGGTGCCATTGACGGATTTCAGGAACTCGTTTTCCGGGATTTTCAGCGCGTCACACAGATACCGGATCTGCGGGATAGTGGCTTCGCCAACGCCGACCGTGCCGATCTGCTCGGATTCGATCAGTTCAATCTCCAGGCCGCCGCTGGCGACCTTTGAGAGAAGTGCTGCCGACATCCAGCCGGCGGTTCCGCCGCCAGCGATGACCACTTTGCGAATCTTGTTGTCTTGCATCATGAAACCCGAAAATCCGATGACAGAAAAGAAAACCCCCCGGACGTCGCCGCCGGGGGGCTTACTCTAGCTTACGCCCTTACAGCGGTCTATGACCGCGGTCAGAAGCTCGGCGGCCGATAAGTCAGGCCAATGGCGTAGGTCGCGCCAAAAGTCTGGTACTCGGTCGGCAGGCCGGTGTTGACGTCGATGCTGGTGTACGGCTCGTCGGTCAGGTTCAGACCCTGGAACAGGATCGAAAGACCTTCCAGCATGCCAGACTGGAACTCGTAGCTGACCTGGGCATCGATGACCTCGTCGTCGCCGATGTCAGACCCGGTACGGGCTCCGCCGAAACCGGCCACCTCACCCACGAAGCCGTCGCGGTAGCGCTGGCTCACGCGAGCGGAAAAGCCGCCGCGCTCGTAGAACAGCTGTACGCTCCAGACGTTCTCAGACAGGCCGGGCAGCTGCGAGCCTGAGCCCGGGCCGTTCGGCTCGATCTCGCTCTCGTTCTTCGAGTAGTTCGCGTTGATGCCGAAGCCTTCCAGTCCGTCCCAGAGCAGTTCACCGTAGAGTTGCACGGACAGCTCATAGCCGTCGATCGTTCCACCCTCGCCGTTGGTCGGCTGGCTGGTGGGGCCGATAAACAAGCCCGGGGGCTGTGCACTGCTGTAAGGCAGGCCGGTGAAGTCGAACAGGGCGTTTTGGTTGTAGATGTAGGACTTGAGGTCTTTGTAGAACCAGGCGGCTGAGAAGTAACCCAGGCCCTCCTGGAAGTACAGCTCATAGCTCAAGTCAAACGCGTCTGCGACCCACGGTTTCAATTCGACGTTACCGCCGCCTCGGCCCCAGGGAGACAGCAGTGAGTAGGCCTGCTGCTCAGAAACGCCCGTTGCGATGAGGGCATCCACATCCGCCTGGGTGTTGTCCGCCTTGGCGGCGTCATAGCCGTAGGTGCCGGATGCGCGCATTTCGTCCATACGCGGGCGAACCAGCGTGCGAGCCGCGGCGAACCTGAGGTACTGGTTGTCGGTCAGCTGCAGATTGAGGTTCAGGCTGGGCAGGATTTCATCATCGCTGTCATCACCGGCAAAGACTTCTGACTGGATGCCAGCGCCCGCTCCGGTGGCGTTCTGACCGGAAGATTCCTGGTCCCATGTCTGGTACTGCACACCGAAATTACCGGTGAGGGGCATTCCGAAGAGTTCGGCATCCACATCGAACATGAGGTAGAAGGTGTGCACGTCTTCTTCAACCACCCAGGACTTGGCGAGGATGTCGTTGTAGAGGTAAGCACCCTGCTGGATCGCGCCGGTTGCGAGCAGGTCGAACGGATTGTAAGCCACCATGCTGGTGTTCTGACCAAACATGAAGAAGCTCAGATCAGCGACGCCCGCGATCGAGGGGTCGATCTGGGTCTCGGTCAAAAGCAGGCCATCTGGTCCGACGACGCCACTGGTGATGACACCTTCGTTGGCGGTACGGGACTTCTCACGATTGGTGAGGTTGTAACCCAGGGTCATGTTGCTTACCGGACCCCAGTCCAGAAGCTTTTCGGCCTGAACACGGAAAGCGTTGATGTCATCTTCCACATCGAACACCTTGTTGTAGCCGAATTGCCCAGCCGGCACGTACGGAGCCAGCGCGTTGGGGTCACCCCAACCAAAGGGGCTGGTGGCGTAGAGCGCTTCACCCGAACCATAATTCAGGTTGGTGAAATCGCGGCTGACGCTCCAGCGGTTGCCCCATGAGCCGGTTTGGAAACCGACGTCGACCGGCAAACCACCCGCGCCACCCAGGGCGCCGTTGGATTCGAATTCGGCCGTATCAGAGCGATCGATGCTGGAATGCGAGAGATCGAGGCTCACCGTGAGATCATTATCGAACAGGTATTCGAAGTTTGCGCCCAGCGAGGTGAGATCGGCGTCACGCAGGAAGGCGTTGTTCTCCGTGGCGATGCCCGCGTTGCGGTAAATACCTTCGGTGACGATGCCATTGGCCGTTGAAATGACCTCCAGGTTGCCGCCCAGGTTCATGACCATGCCGTGCTTGATCTGGTCTTCCTCGAATTCGCTGTAAAAAGCGTCGAGTTCGATGCTGAAACGGTCGCTTGGCGTGATGTCCAGGCCAACGACCAGGCTGTCACGCGTCAGCTCTGAGGCTCGCGCCCAAACGCGACCGCCGCCGACGGCCACGTTGCCGTTTCCGTCGCCCACGTAGTAACCCCACGCGTTGTTGTTCTTGCCCTGGCTGGGCAGGGTGGCATGTGCGTAGCCCACCAGCAGGCCAATGGTGTCGTCAGCGAACTGATCGACATAGAGGCCGCTGAAGCGATAGCCATCGTCGTCCCGGCTGGAAACGAGGTCGTATTCCAGCATTTCATATCGGGCGTCCACCGTCAGGCCACGTTCGCCGTACTCCAGCGGGCGCACCGTGCGCAAATCGATGGTGCCGGACAGGCCCTGACCAATGAGCTTGGCGTCAGGTGTCTTGTAAACGATCACCTGATTCAGGAGTTCTGAAGGATACTGGTCGAATTCAACGCCACGGTTGTCGCCCACCGAAACCTGCTCACGCCCATTCATCAGGGCGCCCGCGAAGTCGGGGCTGAGGCCGCGGATGTTGACCACCTGGCCACGGCCGTTCAATCGCTGCACCGTAACACCGGGGATCCTGGCGAGGCTGTCGGCGATGGATACGTCCGGCAGTTTGCCGAGATCCTCGGCGGAGATGGCCTCCACGATCGAGGTGTTATCACGCTTGGTCTCCATGGCGGACATCAAGCTGGAGCGGTATTTGCCGTATACGACAACTTCCTCCATCAACTCTTCGTCAGAACCCTCGTCAGCGGTGTTCTGATCCTGAGCCAGAGCCACGCCCATGGGTGTGGCGAGTAATAAGGATATGGACGCAGCCAACTCCTTACGACGCAAAGCGTACTGTGCTTTCATGACTTCTCCCGGTACCAGTGGGTTTGGATTTGCAGCCGGGTCCCCGCCCAGCATGGGTGTAAGCGCGTAAGCGTATCCTCGTCGCGCCCTGCCCGACAAGATAGTGCATACGTATTCAGCCCGTCGTAAGTGCTAGAAACCTCAAAATTATCCGCTAATTGGAAGGTAAAGCGCTTACATTTTGAGGCATAACGAAGGCATCTTTCGCTGGCGTGAATCCGTGGCTTGCCGGGGCGGCGCCAGGGCGCGATTTAAGTGAATACGATTGCATTGAGTTGCCCGGCCTGACAAACGCTAATAGCCTCGCAGCCCAGTACTTCTAAGCGGCAAGGATTCACGGTGACCCAGCCAAGACTATTGATCGGCGATATCGGCGGCACGAACGCCCGGTTCGCCCTGGCCGACCCAGCCGGTGACCGGTTCGGGGAGGCCCGCAGTCTGGCCTGCTCCAACTATGACACGGCTGAAGATGCCGTGATCGATTACCTTGAATCTAAAAACGTGGCGGAGCCCGCCGTCATCTGCCTGGCGGTGGCCGGGCCGGTCATTGAACAGAGCGTACGCTTCACCAATAACCACTGGCGGGTTGATGCGGCCGAGTTGGCCCGGCGCTTTTCGGGCGTGCGGGTTCGCCTGTTGAATGATTTCGAGGCGATCGCTCATTCGCTGCCCCGGCTGACGAACGATGATCTGGTCCCCATTGGGCTGAGGGATCATTCGTTCAAAGACAAGCGCGACTTTACCGTTGGCGTGCTCGGCCCCGGAACGGGCCTTGGCGTGGCCGGGCTCTTGGGCCGCGGCGACCACCGATTTGCTGTGGTCACCGAGGGCGGACACGTTGGTTTCGCACCGGAGAATCAACTGCAGTTCGAGGTTCTCAGGCACCTGAGGGGCCGGTTTGACCGGGTGTCCGAGGAACGCCTGCTCTGTGGGCCGGGGCTCGAAAATATTTACTGGGCCATCCGGAAAATTCACGGCGCGAGCACCGTCCGCGCCGATGCGACCGAGGTTTTTCGGCGCGCGCTGGAACAATCCGACGTCCACGCCACCGAGGCGCTCAATCTGTTTTACGAGGCGCTCGGACAATCCGCCGGCAACGCCGCCCTGTCATTGGGCGCCTATGACGGCATTTACATCGGTGGCGGCATCATCAAGCGGCACCCCGATCTATTGAAGACATCGGCTTTTCGCTCCGGCTTCGAGAACAAAGGCCGCTACCGTTCACTGATGGAGCGGGTCCCGACGATGTTGATCACGCATCCCGAGCCCGGTCTGTTGGGCGCCGCCGACATCGCGGCCGGAATGTATCGAGACGGCACCTGAAGAACCTATCCATGAGCATGAATCAAAACATCAGATCCAGCCTTCCCCGCCGTCGCATGGCGGGCGTCGCCATCCATATCGCGTCATTGCCGGGGCCCTACGGAATCGGTGATATCGGGAGCGCCTCCCTGGGGTTCCTGGATGTCCTCAAGCAGATGGGTATGACCGTCTGGCAGTTCCTGCCGACCGGCCCGACCGCCTACGGCGATTCGCCCTATCAGCCGCTATCGGCCTTTGCGGGGAACGAAAATCTGATCGGAATCGATCCCTTGATCGAAGCGGGCCTGATTCTCGAGGGAGAAACGGCGGAACTCGAGGCATTGCCCCTTGAGACGGTCGACTACGGAAGATTGATTCCCATGAAGCAGGCCCTGCTGTCACGCGCGGCCGCGCGCTTTCTCAGCACCGTCAGCGACACCGTAAAACGCGAGTATGAGGCCTTCCTGCAACGCAACGACGAGCGCTGGCTGGACGATTACGCGCTGTTCAGGATCATCAAGACCATGCATGGTGAGCGGCCCTGGCCCGAGTGGGACAGTCCGTACCTGCTTCGTGAGCCCGAAGCGTTGGCCCGCTTGCGGAAATCGCACGCGGACCCGCTTGAGCAGATCAAGATCCTGCAGTTCATGTTCGACCGGCAGTGGCGCGAACTGCGCGACAAGGCTGCCGAGGCCGGGATTCAATTATTCGCCGATATGCCGATTTATATCGCGCTGGACAGTTCCGATGCCTGGGCGCACCCTGAATTGTTGCGCCTGAGCGAGGACGGGCAGCCCAGTCACGTGGCGGGGGTGCCTCCGGACTACTTCAGCGAGGACGGTCAGCTATGGGGCAATCCGCTGTACGACTGGGAATATCACGCGTCGACGGGTTATCAGTGGTGGATAGAGCGCCTGGGGCATGCTGCCGAGATGGCTGACCTGGTGCGAGTAGACCATTTTCGAGGGTTCGAAGCCTACTGGGCAGTTCCCGCTGATGCGGAAACCGCGCGCAGTGGGAATTGGGAGCCCGGGCCGGCCTACGACCTGTTTGATGCCTTATTCGCGGCGATGGGAGACAGCGCCATTGTCGCGGAAGACCTGGGCGTGATCACCCCCGAGGTGGATGCTTTGCGGCATCACTACCGCATTCCGGGCATGGTTGTGCTGCAGTTTGACGTCGCCGACCCTGATTTTGACCTGCAAGCCATCGATGACAACAGCGTGTGTTACACCGGCACACACGACAACGACACCACGCTGGGCTGGTTTGAAGCCGGCAGCGCTGACACGCGTTCGGCTGAGGAAGTCGACGCCGCCAGGGAAGCCGCGCTCAGGCTCACCGGCGCCACGGCCGAGTCGGTGCACGAGGGCATGATCACGCTCGCGTTCAGCAGCCCATCTCGCCTGGCCGTTGCGCCGATGCAGGACTACCTGGCACTGGGTTCGGAGGCGCGGCTGAACATTCCCGGCACGACCAGCAACAACTGGCGATGGCGCGCGTTGGAGGCCCAGTTAAGTAGTGAGCGGCTCGCCCGGGTCAGGACCATGGTTCAGGCGGCGTCGCGCGGGTAAACTATCGGCTCTTTGAGCTGCCCAGGATCGATCCGCACATGATGAATCAGTACACGGCGGACCATGGCCGTTATGTCAGCCGCCTGACCCGCAACACACTCGCCCTCATACTGGCGGGTGGGCAGGGCTCCCGGCTTTATGAGTTAACCCGATGGCGGGCGAAGCCGGCGGTTTACTTCGGCGGCAAGCTGCGCATCATCGATTTTCCGCTGTCCAATTGCATCAACTCTGGCGTGCGTCGCATCGGGGTGCTCACGCAGTACAAAGCGCATTCCCTGATTTCTCACCTGGTTCGCGGCTGGACCAAGTTTGAAGCAGAGCAAAGGGAGTTCGTCGAAATTCTCCCGGCCTCGCAGCGGGTCGGCGGCGAGTGGTACCAGGGTACGGCCGATGCGGTTTACCAGAATCTGGATATCATTCGCACCCACGCGCCCGACCAGGTTCTGATTCTTGCCGGCGACCATGTCTACAAAATGGACTACGGCCCTTTGCTGGCCTTCCATGCCGAGAAGCAGGCAGATATGACGGTGTGCTGCATCCCCGTTCCGATCGAGGAGGCTGCCGGCCAGCTGGGTGTGATGACCGTCGATGAAGATGGCAGAATTCTCGCCTTCGATGAGAAGCCCGATAACCCCACGCCGATTCCGGGCAACCCGGAGCTGTGCATGGCCTCCATGGGCAACTACGTATTCAACACGCACTTCCTGTACGAGCAGGTCATCAAGGATGCCGATACCCCGGGCTCGGACCGTGATTTCGGTAAGAATGTGATTCCGTCAGTGATCGGACACTATCGCGCCTACGCCTTCCCGTTCCAGGGTTATGTCGGGGACGAGCGGCCGTACTGGCGTGATGTCGGAACGCTGGACGCTTTCTGGGAAGCCAACCAGGAATTGGTGACCGTCGATCCCCATCTCGACCTGTACGATCGAAATTGGCCGATCTATACCTCGCAGGTACAGTTACCGGGGGCCAAGTTCGTTTTCGATGAGCCCGGACGCAGAGGTGAGGCCCTCAATTCCATCGTTTCAGCGGGTTGCGTGGTCTCTGGCGGGTCGGTCAGGCAGTCGTTGCTGTTTTCCAACTGCAGGGTTAACTCGCACGCTGAGGTGAGCAATTCGGTCGTGCTGCCCAGCTGCGACATTGGGCGGGGCGCGCAGCTCAACAACGTCATACTTGACCGCGGAGCGCAGATTCCTGAAGGCATGCGCATCGGTTTTGATGCCGATGAAGATCGAGGCCGGGGTTTCCGTGTCACGAAAAAGGGCCGTGTGCTGGTCACGCCCGACATGTTGGGGCAGTCGCTGCATTTCACGCGCTGATCGCCCGTGGATTGACCGTCTGTTGAGGGGAGGGGACTCATGCTGATCTGGATGGCGGCCGCTGAAAACGACACCCTGCCGGGTGGAAAGGTGGGTGGTGTCGGGGACGTCATGCGCGACTTGCCGGCCGCGCTGGCGCGTGAGGGACACGAGGTCTGCGTTTTCACGCCCGCCTATGGGCGGTTCCACCAACTGCCCGGAAGCTGCAAGGTGGCATCGATTCCCCTCGAGTTTGGCGGCCGTCGACGAATGGCCGCGATGTACCGGGTCACCACGGACCAGACTGGGGTGACGACCTACGTGATTGAGCACGGGCTGATCACGGCCGGGCAACCCGGCAGAATCTACTTCGATGACGGTCCGGAAGAGCCGTTCGCCTCCGACAGCACCCGGTTCGCTTTTTTCAGCGCGGCCATCGCGGCCTGGCTGGAGCAGACGGAACAGGCGCCGGATGTCCTTCACGCCCATGACTGGCACCTGGGGCCGCTATTTCTGTTGCGGCGTTTCGGCAAGGGCCTGGCGAAGCTGCGCAAAATACGGTGCGTGTTCTCCATTCACAATCTGGCCTACCAGGGCATCCGGCCATTAAAGGGACATCACTCATCTTTGCACGCATGGTTTCCTGATCTGAAGTACACGAAAAAGAAGGTGGTGGACCCGCGCTATCGGGATTGCATCAACCTGATGGCGATTCCCATCAGGTTGGCGGATGGCATCAATACGGTATCGCCGGGTTATGCGCGGGAGATCCTGCGCCCGAGTGATCCGGCCAGGGGCTTCATTGGTGGCGAGGGTCTCGAAGACGACCTGAGCCAGGCGAAGGGGGAGGGCCGGCTCAGCGGTATTCTCAACGGCTGCGTTTATCCTGGTCCTGGAGGCCGCAGGCCGGGCTGGAAAAGCCTGTTGCAGGCCGTTGCTGAAGTACCGGGCCTCTTGCCGGGCGGCACCCATCAGCGAATGCAGAAGCTGTCGAGGCGAAGGCCGCGGTCCGTGTTGGTGAGCATCGGACGTATCACTGGTCAGAAAACGACGTTGTTTCTCCAGCCCGTGGACAAGCAGCAAACCGCCCTGGAAGCGATTCTGCAACACCTGGGTAATGATGGGCTGTTCATCATGCTGGGCAGCGGTGATCGGGACATGGAGCGGCAGCTCGGTGAGGTCGCCGAGCACTTTGAGAATTTCCTGTTCCTGCGAGGCTACGCGGAGTCGCTGTCCCACCTTCTTTACCGGGCAGGGGACCTGTTCCTGATGCCCAGCAGTTTTGAGCCTTGCGGGATCAGTCAGATGCTGGCCATGCGTGATGGCCAGCCCTGCGTGGTGCACGCGGTTGGCGGCTTGCGGGACACGATCAGGGATGGGGTGACCGGATTTCAGTTCCGCGGCAGAAGCCAGCGGGCGCAGGCGCGCCAATTCGTTGATTCGGTTGCAAGTGCCCTGGCGGTGAAACAAGATGACCCTCCGCGCTGGCGGAAGATATGTGAGCGGGCCGCGGAGCAGCGATTCACCTGGGAAGAAGCGGCCCGTCAGTACGGACAGAAACTCTATGCCAACAGCTGAAACAAACGCTCAGACTGCCCTCGACGCACTCGCATCAGGCCAGCATGGTGATCCTTTCGCGATGCTGGGTATCCATGTGCTCGACGGCGTGCGTTCGGTCAGGACGCTGCAGCCGCAAGCCGAAGCGGCTTGGCTGCTGGATCGTAAAGGCAACGAGCTGGCGCCGATGGAAAAGGTCCATCCAGGTGGCATTTTTGTGGCCCCGTTGTCAGGCAGGTACCGTCATTACCGGCTGCGTATTCAGGAACCCGGAGGCCGCCGATACGACATCGAGGACGCCTATCGCTTTCCTTCCACCTTGGGTGACCTCGACCTCTACCTGCTGACTGAGGGTTCGCATCAGGAGATTTACCGCACGCTGGGCGCGCAAGCCCAAGCCCAGCTCGGCGTGAAGGGTACCCGTTTCGCAGTCTGGGCGCCCAACGCGCTCCGGGTTAGCGTGATCGGCGATTTCAATGGCTGGGATGGCCGGCGTCACGTGATGCGGCTGCATCCAGGTAGCGGTATTTGGGAGATTTTTATTCCCCGGGTTTCCGCTGGCGACAAGTACAAATTTGAACTTCTGGGCACCGATGGCTGTTTGCTGCCGCTGAAGACGGATCCTATGGCGCATTATTTCGAGCCGCCCCCGGGCAATGCATCCATTGTTTACCGCAGTGCTTACCGATGGAAGGATAAAGACTGGATGAGGCAACGCCGGTCCGATACCGGTATGGACCGCCCCGTCAGCGTCTATGAAGTCCACCTTGGCTCGTGGCGGCGTAAGCCGGAAGAGGGCAACCGGGCCCTGAGTTACCGCGAACTCGCGGACGAACTGGTCGGCTACGTCAGCGATATGGGATTCACCCACATCGAACTGCTTCCACCCACGGAGCATCCCTTCGATGGTTCCTGGGGGTATCAGCCCATTGGCATGTACGCGCCGACCTACCGGTTCGGTGAGCCGGATGATTTCCGCTACCTGGTGGATGCCTGCCACCAGGCGGGCATCGGCGTGATCATGGACTGGGTGCCGGCGCATTTTCCACGCGATGAGCATGGCCTTGGGCAGTTTGATGGCACAGCGCTGTATGAGCATGAGGATCCACGCAAGGGCGCTCATGCGGACTGGGGAACGCTGATTTTCAACTACGGCCGCCGCGAGGTCATCAATTACCTGATCGGCAGCGCGCTTTACTGGGTGGAGGAGTTCCACATCGACGCGCTGCGCGTGGATGCGGTGGCATCGATGCTGTACCTGGACTACTCACGCAAGGAGGGCGAGTGGGTGCCCAATGAGCACGGCGGTAACGAGAACCTGGAGGCCGTTGAATTCCTGCGTCATCTCAATATCGTTCTGCATGGGCGCGGCGCCACCACCTACGCCGAGGAGTCCACCGCCTGGCCCGCGGTGTCCCGGCCCACTGAGGCCGGAGGGCTCGGATTTACCTTCAAATGGAACATGGGCTGGATGCACGACACCCTGAACTACATCGGCGAGGAGCCGGTTCACCGCAAATATCATCATGACAAGATGACCTTCGGCCTGGTTTATGCCTTCAACGAGAATTTTGTCTTGCCCCTTTCGCACGATGAAGTCGTACACGGCAAAGGGTCGTTATTGGGCAGGATGCCGGGCGATGACTGGCAGCGGTTTGCCAACCTGAGAGCCTACCTGGGCTTCATGTTCGGACACCCCGGCAAAAAGCTGCTGTTCATGGGCGCGGAGTTGGCGCAGTCGCGTGAGTGGAATCACGACGCTTCGCTGGACTGGCATCTGCTGGAATATGAAAGCCACAGGGGTGTCCAGAATCTCATCAAGGCGATGAACCGGGCCTATGCGGCCTTGCCTCCGCTGTATGAGGTCGACTTCGAACCCGCTGGATTCGAATGGATCGACTGGGGAGACCGGGACAACAGCGTGCTCTCCTGGATACGGCGTGACCGAGAAGGGCGGCCCGTGATCTGCGTCAGCAACTTCACCCCGGTCGTGCGGGAGGGCTATCGCCTGGGGTGCCCCGAGCCGGGTAAATACCTCGAAGCGCTCAATACCGATCGCACGGAGTTCGGTGGCAGCGGCGTGGGTAACCCGGAGCCTGTGGAAGCAGAGGATCAACCCATGCATGATCGGCCTTACAGCCTGTGCCTCACGCTGCCGCCCCTGGCGACCGTGTTCCTGAGACCCGAATAACCCTGGAATCCAACCTTATGACGGCTAAAAAAACACCGGAAAAGACCGGCGCGGCAACGGCGTACGTGGAGATGCTGCAGGCGCAGCCCCTGGAGATGACGGCAGACGCCCTGTTTGCCGATCTGAACCACTACTTCTCACGAAGCCTGGGACGGCGCACGGTGCGTCGGCGCTCGCCATTTCTGTACGAAGCGCTGGTGTATGCCACTCGTGACCGGCTGATGGAGCGCTGGAACCGGACCAATATCGAAGTCGAGACCACCGGAGGCCGCCGGGCCTACTACCTTTCCATGGAGTACCTCATGGGGCGCCTCTTGCGCAACGCGCTGCTCAGCCTGGACCTGGGCCAGGAGGCCGTCCAGGCCCTGGACCGCATCGGCATGGACCTGGAGAACCTGGTGGACACCGAGCACGACACCGGCCTTGGCAATGGCGGCCTCGGTCGGCTGGCTGCCTGTTTCCTCGATTCATGCGCTACGCTGGGGCTGCCGGTCATGGGTTATGGGCTGCGCTACCACTACGGAATGTTTCGACAACGTATTGAGAACGGCCACCAGGTCGAAGAGCCGGACGCCTGGTTGCGCGATGGGTTTCCCTGGGAGATCCGCCGTCCGGACCTGGCCCGGGTGATTCGTTTTGGCGGTCACACCACGCACGAGAAGAACGCCGATGGGGTCACTCGCCACGGCCTGGCAGACACCCATGATGTGCTTGCTGTGCCTTACGACATCCCCATTCCCGGCTACCACAACGATGTGGTCAATACGCTGCGCCTGTGGTCAGCCGCGGCCACTGATGAATTCGACCTTGAGGAATTCAATGCCGGTGGTTATGCGGAATCCGTGGCGGCCAAGAATGAGGCCGAAAACATCACCATGGTTCTGTATCCCAACGATGCCACGGAAAGCGGCCGGGAGCTGCGCCTGCGTCAGCAGTATTTCCTGGCCTCGGCCAGCCTGCAGGATGTGCTGGCCAACTGGGATGAAAGCCACGATGGCGATTTCAGCGGTTTTGCCGAGGGCAACTGTTTCCAGCTGAATGACACGCACCCTGCGATCTCGGTACCCGAACTGATGCGCCTGCTGATGGATGAATACGGCCTCGAGTGGGACGAAGCCTGGGAGATCACCACCGGTTGCATGGCATACACGAACCACACCTTGCTGCCCGAGGCGCTCGAAGTCTGGCCGGAGTCGCTGATCGGCCGACTGCTGCCGCGCATCATGGAAATCATTCACGAGATCAATCACCGCTACCTGGAACAGGTGGCTGAGCGCTGGCCGGGCGAATGGGATCGACTCGATCGCATGTCGCTGATCCAGCAGGGTCATGAGCCGATGGTTCGCATGGCCTACCTGGCGATCGTGGGCAGCTACTCGGTCAACGGCGTGGCTGAACTTCATTCGCGCCTGCTGAGGGAAGGTTTGCTGCGTGATTTCGCGGAACTCTGGCCGGAGAAATTCAACAACAAGACCAACGGCGTTACCCAGCGTCGCTGGCTCAAGGCATGCAACCCCGGCCTCTCCGGATTGATTGACGAGCGCATTGGCAAGGGCTGGGTGACCGACCTGGAGCAATTGGCCGGCCTGCGCGAGGCGGCGGATGACCCTGAGTTCCGTCAACGCTGGCGCGAGATCAAGCTGGAAAACAAGCGTCACCTGGCCAGGCTGATCGAGCGTAAAACCGGCCTCGAATGCGACCCCAACATGTTGTTCGATGTCCAGGTCAAGCGCATTCACGAGTACAAGCGGCAGCTGCTCAACCTGTTGCATGTGATTCACCTGTACGATCGCATCCATCGCGGTGACACCGAGGGTATGCATCCGCGCATGGTGCTGATCGGCGGCAAGGCTGCTCCCGGTTACGTGATGGCCAAGGACATCATCAAATGCATCAACAACGTGGCCGCGCGCATCAACCGTGACCCGAAGAGCAAAGGCCTGTTACAACTGGTTTTTCTGCCGGATTACAACGTGTCCGCCATGGAGGTGATCTGCCCGGCCGCGGAGCTGTCCGAGCAGGTTTCCACCGCCGGGAAAGAAGCTTCCGGTACCGGCAACATGAAATTCATGATGAATGGCGCGCTGACCATCGGCACCCTGGACGGGGCCAATGTCGAAATTCGTGAGGCCGTCGGGGAGGAAAACTTCTTCCTCTTTGGCCTGACCGTGGAGGAAGTACAGGCCTTGCGGCCGAACTACAACCCGCAGTCTTACATCGACGTGGATGACGACTTCGGCCGGGTCATGCAGCTGCTCGAGAGCGGCCACTTCAACCCGATGGAGCCCGGGGTCATGGACACGGTCATTCGTGCGATCAGAAATCCGCAGGATCCGTGGATGACGGCCGCAGATTTTCGGAGCTTCCTCGATGCGCAGGCCAAGGCCGAGGACGCCTATGCCGACCAGGAACAATGGACGCGAATGAGCATCCTGAATACGGCGGCGTCCGGGCGCTTTTCCACCGACCGAACCATGGTCGACTACAACCGCGACATATGGCGTCTTGAATCGGTCGATCCATGATTGAGCGGGGCCGGCCCGCGCCGCTGGGCGCCGAGTGGGATGGTGAGGGCACCCACTTTGCGCTGTTCAGCAGTTGCGCGGAGGCGGTCGAGCTGTGCCTGTTTGACCAACGAGGCCGGGAAACCGGGCGTCACCCGTTGCCCGGGCATGAATTGGGCGTGTGGAACGGCTATCTTCCCGGCATCGCCCCGGGGCAGCGCTACGGCTACCGTATTGACGGACCCTATAATCCGGCCAGGGGACTGCGCTGTAACCCCAGCAAGCTGTTGATCGATCCTTATGCCCGCCGGTTGTCAGGATCATTCACCTGGGGCCCGGCGGTGTACGACTTCCTGCCCGGCTCGCCTCCGCGGCGTCTTCGAATGAGCCATCTCGACAGCGCATCGTGCGTACCCAAGTGCGTGGTCACCGGCCCGGTTGAGTCTTTGCCGAGAGGCTCCGCCATCCCGTGGTCTGAGAAGATCATTTACGAGGCCAACGCGCGCGGGTTCACCATGCGCCATCCTGGCCTGACGGCGTCGGAGCGGGGCCGCCTGCGGGGTTTGAGCAACGGGCAGATCATCGAATATCTCAAGGCGTTGGGCATTACCTCGGTCGAACTGCAGCCGCTGCAGGCCAGTATCGATGAGTCATTCCTGGTGGCCAAAGGTCTGCGCAACTTCTGGGGTTACAACACCCTCAATTTTTTCAGCATCGATGACTGCTTTACCGGCGATGACCCGATTGGCGAGATGCGGGAAATGGTGTCGGCCATTCATGACGCCGGCCTCGAGGTCATCCTGGACGTGGTTTACAACCATACCGGTGAGGGCGGCAGCCGTGGGCCGAGCTTCAGTTTCCGTGGCATCGACAACCTGGCCTACTACCGCACCGAACCGGGCGCGCCCGGCGAGTACGTCAACGTCACCGGCTGCGGCAATTCACTGAACGCCAATCATCCCGTTTTCCAGGACCTGGTGATCGACAGCCTGGCCTACTGGCACCGAGCGCTCGGCGTGGACGGGTTCCGGTTCGACCTGGCGGTGACCATGGGTCGCGGTCCATCGGAATTCGACCCGAAACACCCATTGATATGCCGCCTGGCGGAAGATCCACGGCTGGAAGGCATCGGTCTGATTGCTGAACCCTGGGACATTGGTCATGGCGGCTACCAGTTGGGCAACTTCCCAGCAGAGTGGTCGGAATGGAATGACCGTTACCGAGACGCCGTGCGCTCATTCTGGCGTGGTGATGCCGGTAAGACAGGTGACTTTGCTGAGCGAATGCATGGTTCGGCCGACCTGTTCGACCGCAACGGTCGCGACCCCAGGGCCAGTATCAACTTCGTCGCCGCCCACGATGGTTTCACCCTGGCAGACGTGGTGGCCTACTGCCACCGTCACAACGAAGCCAATGGGGAAGGCAATCGTGACGGGCATAACCATAATTGCAGCAGCAATTACGGGGTCGAAGGGCCGACCGACGACCCGGCCATCAACCACATTCGCCGCCGACAGCGGCTGAACATGCTGGCCACTTTGCTGGTATCACAGGGCACCCCTATGCTGCTGGCCGGCGATGAATTCGGCAACTCCCAGGGTGGAAACAACAATGCCTACTGCCAGGATAACGTGACGGGCTGGCTCGACTGGAGCGGGTTGGAGCGGGATCCGGAATTCACCGAGCAGGTGCGGTCGCTGATACGCCTGCGACGGGACACGCCGCTGTTGCGGCACTCGGAATTTATCCATGATGGCATGGAGCCGATGATTGAATGGATGCACGTCGACGGCACACCCATGGAGTCAGGTGAGTGGGAGCACGCTGCCGGTTTCTCGCTGCTGCTGTCCGATGGCAAGACGGGCCAGGCCGTCATTGTCCTGGTGAACGGGGGTCGGTCAAGCCGCTGGTTCGGACTGCCTGAGCCGCCGGACGGATCGGACTGGCAACTGGCCCTTCATACCGCCGAACCCGATCCCGTGGTGCTGGAGAGGCGAAGCTGCGGGGTGCCTGAACTGACGCTGGCGGTGTTGCGCTGCTGAGGATATCTCCAGCGCGCTCTTTCTCGTGTTGGCCCCGGACCGATGGCTGACTGATCAGGCTCGCTGTTCTTTCAGGCTCGCTGTTTTTCGCCAGGGGTGCTACCAGCCTGTCGTGCCGGGGTCGCCCTTGAATGGCCCAACCACCTCGTCGGTGATCCAGCCGCCGTAAAAGGGGCTGCGCTGCGGCCGAACAGCCTCCCCATCGACGAAGCACGCTACCCGCGCGGGGTAAAAACACAGCCAGTCTCGGATCGCTTCGAAGGCGCTGAGCGGTGATGGGTAACTCCATGCGGCAGGCTGTCCTTCCGGGTCACCGGCCAGTGCCCAGTAGCGCGCGTAGCCCTTCCATTCGCAAAAGGTCTGGTGCTCGATGGCGGCAAGCTGGTTCATGTCCACCGCGTCGGGCGGCAGGTAAAACGTCGGCGGGCTGGCGGTTTCGCACACGCGCAGGGAATGCGCTGACTCGGCAATGAGTTTGTCGCCAGAGCGAACAACGACCCGCCGGTGATCGGGCCTGATCTCGGGTGGTCTGGGGTAATCCCAGGCAGACTCCTGGCCCGCCTTCGGCTCGACCGCGAACGGCGGTCGTTTTTGTCCGGTGAAATCCCACATAAGTCAGCCCCGCCTGCGTTTCGAGGCTCGGTCTGCGGTAAGGCTCTGAACAGCGTCCCGCTGACCATGGCTGTCCTGAAGATGACCTTCCTGAAGATGGCCCTTACTGCTCATCTTTCAGTGGGTCCTGGCTTGTCTCTGGGCCTGTGTCTGGGCCTGTCCCTGGCCCAGCGGCCGGTAGCTGATCGTCCGGGCTCGCCTCGAAGCGGTAGCCTTGCTGCTCAGGCACGATGGTGCCAGCCCGAAGTGGAAACCGACCGCGGGTCCGGTCCTCGAAGAAAAACGTCAGCGTCTGACGGACCGTGCCGAACGCCAGGTCATCCCAGGGTATTTCCTGCTGCGCGAACAGTCCGACATCCTCGCTCTCGGGCCCCGGCTCGAAATTCAGATCCGACAGACGGGCTCGAAAGATGATGTAAAGCTGATTCACGTGCGGCAGGTTGAACAGGGAATAGGGCGCCAGAATGTCGACCCTCGCCCGGGCCTCTTCCCAGGTCTCTCTGACCGCGCCTTGCTCAACGGTCTCGTCCAGCTCCATGAATCCGGCAGGCACGGTCCAGTAGCCCCTTCTGGGCTCAATGGCGCGGCGGCAAAGCAGTACGGAATCGCGCCAGATCGGCAGACACCCGGTCACAATCTTGGGGTTCTGGTAGTGGACTTCACCGCAACCGGGGCAGACATGTCTTTGCCGGTCGTCATCACGTGGCACTCTGCGCACCAGCGGGTCGCCGCACTGACTGCAGAATTTCATGGGCTGGCCTGGTCCCCGGATGAGCGTTCACCGGGCGGGCAGTTTGCGCCGCAGTACATCGACGCGTACCGGCGACGAGCCCAGTACTCATATATGCGGCTCACCCAGGGCCGCAACATTGGCCAGCCAAGCGGTTTGAAGAACAGGCCCCACCGGGTATGAGACCAGGCCCGGATGGTCGCTTCCACGCCGACCAGCCACTGTCCGTCGCTCGTGCGCATGTGCAAGCGGCGCAACATGGCCTGCCGTTCCGGGTCATCCGGGCCTGGCTCGTGCCTGTGAATGTCCACCAGTTGCAGCAGCGAGTGGCCGCACTTTTCCAGCAAGCGGATTTCCCGTGTGCAGAGCGGACAACGGCCGTCGTAATAAAGCGTATCCATCGTCATTAGTTCTGGTCGCAGTCTGCCAGGTTCAAGGGATGCATGTTGACCGCGTGTTTTTTCGCCTCACCCGGTGGGCCTGCGACGCGCGCCATTACATCCGTCCGTTCAGCCCCCGGCGATAAAGAGACGGGGTTGTCTGCAGGGGGGTGCATCCCAACCTCTACGGAAACGGTGCTGTTTGCAGGAAACTCGCTCATGAAGATTGGAATTGTTGGAATGGGTTGGGTCGGGTCGAGCGTGGCTATCTCCACGCTGCAGTCCGGCCTGGCCACCGAACTGCTACTGCACGACCTGCGCGACGGTATTGCGGAGGGTGAAGCCATGGACCTGGCTCATGGCGCCGCTTTTTATCCCTATGCAGAAGTGCGCGCTGCCCCAATGGAGGAAATGACCGATTGCGATGCCGTGGTGGTGACTGCGGGCCGGGGCGGCGATGCCAGCGAATCGCGTCTTGACCTGCTGAGGGATAACGCGGCCATTATTGCCTCTATCGCAGGCCAGCTGACGAAACTGAAGGGCCTGATGGTGCTGGTCACCAATCCGGTCGATGTCATGGTGCGGGTGGCGGCCGGGGCCTCGGGCCTTCCCCTGGAGCGTGTGATGGGCACGGGCACCATGCTGGACACCGCCCGGCTCCGGCAGATTCTCGGCGTGGAGCTGGAGGTTGAACCAAGATCCGTCCACGCGCAGGTTGTTGGTGAGCACGGCGACTCCGAGGTCGTTCTCTGGAGTGGCGCTCGAATCGGTGGGGTACCGCTGCAGAGGTGGCCGGGCTGGTCGGGCCGGCTGGAAGACTCGATCACCGAGAAAGTTCGCCAGGCCGCTTACGACATCATTGCGAAAAAAGGCGCGACCAATCACGCCATCGGGCTTGTCACCGCCGCTTTGCTCAGATGGAGCCAGCGAACCGGGGGCAGGGTGCTGACGGTTTCTCGCGTCCAGGAGGGCGCGCTGGGGATGCATGGGGTGGCGCTGTCGCTGCCCACGGTGGTCGGTCCGGATGGGGCCACGCGCGTGCTCGAGCCCGAGTTGACCCTGCGGGAACGCGAAGCCGTTTTGCAGTCTGGTGACTTACTGGAATCGGCCTGGCGTGAATTGAAGTCGCCCCAGGACTGAAACGCCCGGGTTTGGCGCCACCGACCGAAGCGATTGCGGGCTCCGAGATGCAGGCGGGCGCGTAGAAGACCCATTCAAGCGGGGCACGACCGAGAAGATCATCGCAACTGATCAGGATCAGCCCATCGCGCTTTAGGTTCTCTCGACCGTTTGCGCGCCACCCATCATCCCGTAAGATAGACCTTGGGAAAATTCGGTGGAAACCGGGAAGTCCACCGCGCGTCATAAGCAAGCACGAAGAAAGAATCTACAAAGCCTGCTTCGGGGGTCGTCATGAACATGAGTCTGAAAGAACTCGTCGTCTGGATTATTTCGGCCGACTTTCCGAGTTTTGCAGACATCTGGACCTGGCTCATCACCGTTCCATGGTGGCTGGCGATCATCACCATTTATATTTTCTGGCTCCTGGCCAAGGGCATGATCGTCGTCTCCCTGAACGTCTACTCACTGCTCAGCAAGCGTTCCTACCAGTTGGGGGAGTGGGTCTCATTCTGGTCCGGCCAGGTGAAGGCAGCATGTCATCAGATGCTGGCCGCCGCCCGGGCTTTCGGCGCCTGGCTGCTCAGGGTGCTGGCCATCCGCTAAGGCTCCGGGTTTTTGCAGGCAAAAAGCCTCGCCCGCCCGGGCCGGCCTGCAACGGCTCGGCTGGCGGCTTAGCGCTTAACCGGTGTTCTGGATACCCAGCGCGATGCCGTTGACGGTCGCCTTGAGGACATCCAGCAGGCCTTTGTCCTCACGGCCGCCCTCGCGCCAGCGTCGCAGTAATTCCACCTGCAGCACGTGCATGGGATCCACGTAAGGATTTCTAAGACGGATGCTGCGCCGCAGCGTGTGTTCGTTTTGCAGCAGTGAGTCCGTCTCTTTCAGTTCCATAATCAGGCGCGTCGCCAGGCCGAATTCGTCGGTGATATCAGAGAAGAAACCCCGTAATTCGGGGTCTGCCAGTTGCGCGTAGCGTTCACCGATGTCGAGTACGGACTTGGCCAGCACCATTTCCACATCGTCGATCATGCCCCGGAAGAAACGCCAGTCACGATACAACTCGCGCAGCGCGGGCATGCCGGCATCGTCCGCTGCCGCCCTCAGCGCGGTTCCCATGCCGTAGACGCCGGGCAGCCCGACGCGGGTTTGCGCCCACGAGAATACCCAGGGAATGGCCCTGAGGTTTTCGATACCCAGGCCGCTCCGGCGTGAAGCGGGCCTGGATCCGATATTCAATTGCTCGATCACGTCGATGGGCGTGATGCTGCGAAAAAAGGTCGGAAATTCGGGCGATTCATACACCAGCGCGCGAAAGTGGGACCGGGCCGTGCGGGCCATGCCTTCCATCAACTTGCGCATGTCGTGGTCCGGGTGCTGACCAACATCGACCAGTTCATGCTCCAGGGCCGCGCCGGCCACCAGTTCAAGGTTGCGCAGGGCCAGTGGTCGAATCCCGTATTTCTGGTTGATCACCTCTCCCTGTTCGGTCACGCGCAGGTATCCATTGACGGTGCCGGCTGGCGCGCCAATGATGCCGTTGACCAGGTTGCCTGCGCCGCGGCTCCCGGTGCCGCCCCGGCCATGGAAAAACACAATTTCGATCCCGGCCTCTCGCCCGAGCCTGGCCAGGCGGAACTGCGCTTGCTGCAGACTCCACCGGGCGGCCACGATTCCGCTGTCCTTGTTGCTGTCCGAGTATCCGATCATGATGACCTGCCGGTTTCCGCGCCGCGCCAGGTGGTCCCGATAGGGCGGTGAATCCAGCAGTTCCCTCAGTATGGCCGGGCCCGCGTCCAGGTCGTCGACCGTCTCCAGCAGCGGCGCGACATCCAGCGGAATATCGCCGTCAATGTCCAGCCCGGCCATGCGCGCCAGCGCCATCACCGTGAGCACGTCATCCGCGCCCTGGGTCATGGAGGTGATGAACAGCCCGGTGGCCCCGGGCCCAAAGCGGTCACTTGCCTGATGGATGGCGCGGAACACCTCCAGCGTCTGATCGGTGCTTGCAGGGCTCGCGTTCGCCTCAGTTGGCCTGGGCAGATCATCGTGCTCAAGCAGTGCCTGGAGTTTGTCGGCACGCTGTTTTGCAGGCATGTCGACCCATTCGGGGATAGAGAGCAGATCACACATGACCTCACGGTGCAGGCGAGCGTCCTGGCGAATGTCCAGCGTGGCCAGGTGAAATCCGAAAATTCGGATCCGGGTCAGCAAACGGTTGACGCCAAACCAGCCGGCATGCCGCCCCGCGTTGCGGGACAGGCTGGATGCGACCAGGCTCACGTCGCGCTCAAAGCCTTCGGCCTGATCATAGGCGGCCTCGCCGCCATGAATCGTCGCTTCCAGGCGATGGGCGAGCAGCCCCAGAAAGCAGCGATAGGGCATTTCGAGATGGCGATGGGGCATCTTGTCCAGTACGTCGGGCCATCGTTGTGAGTAATCCGCGAAACGCTGTTCGAAGTCTGCCGAGAACTCGGCTTCCGGGCGCGTCTGGCTGAGGTATCGGGCCAGGCGCCGCACATCGGGCAGGTAGCGGTGAATCACCGCGCGGCGCTGCGTGATCAGCGTCTCGATGATGGTATTCGCGGTGACATTGGGGTTGCCATCCATATCACCGCCCACCCATGAACCGAAGTGAAGCAAGCGGTCCAGCGACGCCGGGCGCGCGTCGTTTCCGTAATGCCGCGCGAGGGCCTGTTCGAGCGATTCGACAAAAGCGGGCGCCACGCGATAAAGGACTTCCGTCAGGTAGAACAGGACATTGTCCAGCTCATCGGCCACCGTTGGCCGCGCGTGCGGCACCGACCGGGTCTGCCAGCCGGATGTTACCGCGTCGCGTATTCTTGCTTTGGCCTGCTCCTCCTCGGGCGCTGTCAGGCTGTCGCTCAGCCGCTCGACCAGTCGGTGAATGATGGAATATTCCTTTTGCAGGATGCTGCGCCGTGTCGCTTCCGTGGGGTGAGCGGTAAATACCGGCTGCACTTTCAACCGGTCAAGCTCCCTGATCAGCCGTTCCTCGGTGATGCCCGCTTCTTTCAAGCCGCCAAGGACGGCTTCCAGGCTGCCGCGTTGCGCGGGCACACCTTGCCGCAGGTACGTTCGGTTACGACGTATGCGGTGCACTTTCTCAGCCAGGTTGGCCAGCCGCAGATAGGTTGAGAAGGCCTTGATGATCAGGAGCAGCTGCGACTCGGGTAAACCTGGCAGCGCGGCTTCCAGTCGCTGGGCATCGTCGCCCTGGCCCTCGCGATGGCGGATGGCGGCTCGACGGACCATTTCGACCTGCTCCAGCAGTTCTGCGCCGTGCTGCTCTACCAGCACCTCGCCGAGCAACTGGCCCAGCATGCTGATGTCTGCCCGTAACGGCTGGTCCTTCTCGGGTAGTTTGACTTTACGGATTTCGCTCATTGTGGCGGGGCACTCCAATGGTCTCCTGTCCCGGTTAGACGCGCATGATAACGCCAATCGGCATGGTCAGGGGGTGCCCCGTCGCTGAACTTTTCCATGACTTGCGATATTCTGCCTTGACCATGACCCTGAGCAGAGCACAATCGACCGCGTCGCAGGCGCGACGCATCGCCAACGTGGCGGCGCAAATCGCCGTTTGCGGCGTGCTGCTCGTGGGGATCGCGGGGCTGGCCTGGGGTCAGGACGACGCCAGGGAAGCGGCCGATAAAAAGGCGGAGGCTGCCGAAGCGCTGGCTGAAATTCTGGTCAGCGAAGGAAAGCCCGGCTTCGTGGATCCGCTCGGTCGGGATACGCCCCGGTCAAGCATGCGGTCCTTCCTGTTGGCCGCCGAGCAGGGGGACTTCCAACGAGCGCAGCAGTTCATGGATTTCAGAAACCTGCCGCGCGAGATGCGGGGCATCGATCAGGCTGAACTCGCCGAATGGCTATATCTGGTGATCAGCCGGACACTGTGGATTGATGAGGCCGCCTTGAGCGACAGCTCGTTCGGCGCAAAAGGCGATGGGCTGCCCGATTATCGCGATCTGATCACCACCCTCGATCTCGAAGGAGAGCCGGTGGCCCTTTTGTTGCAGCGGGTTCCTGCAGACGAGCCCGGACATTTTATTTGGAAGATTTCCAATGCCAGCGTGGCCCAGGTGCCTGGGCTCTACGAGCATTTCGGTTATCCGGAGTGGGTTGAGAATTTCAGGCAGCGGATACCGTCTGGGTATTCTTTTCTCGGCGTAGAGTTGTTCAAGTGGATCATCATGGTCGCGCTGGCCGTGGTGCTTTGGCCGCTGCTCTGGCTGTTTTTCCTCGGGGTTACCAGGCTGCTGTGCAAGCCGAGCGATGGGCTTTATCCTGAGGTCCGCAAGCTGTTAACCAAGCCTTTACCTATCCTGATCGTATTGATCGTCGGGGCCATGATGCTCGTGGAACTGGGCCTGGGCGCCACCGCCCAGGGCATTCTCAAGAGTCACACGCTGACCACCTTCATCGCCATCTGGCTGCTGTTTTGCGTGGTCGACCTGATTCGCGGCATCCGCCGAGAGCGTTTTCTGGTCCAGGGCCGGGATGACGCGGCGGTGCTCGGGCGGCCCATGGCCAATGCGGTCAAGTTGATCATCGCCCTGCTCGGCGTGCTCCTCTGGTTAAGCAACATGGGCGTCAATATTTCCGCCCTGCTGGCGGGCCTGGGTGTCGGTGGGATCGCCATGGCCCTTGCGTTACAAAAACCCATCGAGGACTTGTTCGGGGCCATCACGCTCTACTCGCAACGCCCCATCAGCACGGGAGACGTGTGCCGCTACGGAAACCATTTTGGCAAGGTCGAGGAGATTGGGCTGCGCTCTACCCGGATCAGAACGCTGGGTAATACCATCGTCTCGGTGCCTAACTCGCGCCTGGCGCTGGAAGACATCGAGAACATATCGGCCCGAAAAAGCGTCTGGTACCAGCCCCTTATTCGTCTGCGAATCGACACCTCGCCGGAGCAGATGCGAGCAATCGTCGAAAAAGTCAGACAGTGCCTGATCGACGATGAGCAGGTGCTCAATGACGTGCTGCGCGTACAGTTCAGGCAGTTCGGCGAGTACTCGCTGGACATCAAGGTCCACTGCTATGTCAACACGACGAATTTCGATGAGTACCTGGAGATTTCCGAGCAGCTGAACTTCCGAATTCTTGAAATTGTTGAAGAATCTGGAGCGTCGCTTGCGCTGCCCTTACGCGGTGGGCAGTTCGCGCCTGCCAGCTAAAGCCTTCCCCCAACGCGCTGTCTGTCAGCGCATCAAGTAACCAAACCCCCACTCACGTCGTCTAACTATTAAGGACAGGCCATCAGGCGTGAGCCATGGGCCATGGCTGAACCTGAAAAGTCCGGTACTGACTTTTGGCCCATGTGTTGATCTGGAAGTTATGGTGTCATATCCGTGCTCCGATATGTC
>Ga0181578_10000587_pt1 | contig 34634 bp, 16 predicted proteins | sample 071ome_21_FD_148659 | JGI IMG/M metagenome (GOLD analysis project Ga0181578, IMG submission 148659) | Coastal salt marsh microbial communities from the Groves Creek Marsh, Skidaway Island, Georgia - 071401CT metaG (spades assembly) | ecosystem: Environmental > Aquatic > Marine > Intertidal zone... | reverse complement strand
CAAGGCGATCGATGAGTTTAGCGAGGAGGCGGACGTTCGATTGAACGCCAAACTGGGGAGGTTGAGCGAAGAGTTGGACGAAGCCGCCGAGGGGAGCTTTTGAGAGAGAGAGAGAGAGAGAGAGAGAGAGAGCCGCGCGCTGTAATACAAACTAATATAATTTTAAAGGTGTATATATATATATTCTTATTAATATTTAATTCGTTTTCTTTGGTGCCGCCGCCGGGGCGGGTTGTCCTTGTTGTTGTCGCGGCTGCTCTCCTTGCACCGCGTTCATGAACATGAAATACCCAACCGGGATCACCCACATGTAGTTTCTTTGAAACCACGTCAAATCTTTCGTCGTCGCGTCCACTTTCTCGCCTCGCGCGCGTCTCGCTTTCACCTCCTGCGCTTTCTTCGCGTCCATGGGCCCTCCGTGTCCTCTGACGTCCGTCATCGCGGCGTCCGCGTTCAGCTGCGGTGCGCGCTTCGGAAACCTCGCCGTAGCCACCGAACGAAACTGCGCTCCGTCCGCGATGAACAACGACGCGTCCTCGTCACCATCACCACCACCACCACTTCCCTCTTCACCTAAACTACCCTCTCCTCCACCACCGACTAAATGCACCTCTACCGGACACTCCGCCTCGTAATCCACCGCTAAAACGTTCCCGTTATCGTCCATGTGTAACGTAAAACTCTCCCTCAATCGGCTCGTCACGACGCACCGCGCCGAACTCGCCGCCTGCGCGAACTTCGTCCCGCTCGGCGCCAAAACGTTCGAAGGCACTCGTATTCGGTATTTGTGTCCTCTCTTCGCCAACTCCTGCAGTTTTGCTTTTTCAGACCCGGTCATCTCTTCGCGATGGACTTTGATTTCTTTCAATCGAAACGATCGCGACTGTCGTGCGCCTTTCTTCAAAGACTCTTCTTGTCTCTTCGAATCCAAAACGATCGTCCCGGACATCGTTCCGACTTTCACGAACGTCGTCTCGTCGTCTCGTTCTTCTGACGGATACTCGAGCGAGTGCCAGAGCGGGAACTGAATCTCTTCGCCGTGCTTTTTCGTCGACGCGTCCATGAGGAGCGACGAAGAAGAAGAAGAAGACGAGACAAAGTCTTCGTCTGTTGTTGTCGTTCGGGAAACTTTGAACGCCGTCGCGCTTCTTCGACCGTTCGGTATACCTTTCTCTTCTTCTTCTTCTCCGCGAACGACGACGACGGGGGTTACGAAAACCGAAGAAGAAAAGAAGAAGAAGAAGCAAAGAAGCGCGAAGAACGAGAGGAGTCTTCCGGAGGAAGAGGAAGAGCAGGAACGCGTCGTCGTCATTTTTTCTCGACGTGCGAGCGAGCGTGCGCGATTGATTTCTGGGGAAAAGTGAACCTTGAATTCTCTCCAGAACGCCCCCGAACCACGCGCTTCTCTCTCGTCGACGTTTAAACGCAGCGAAAACAACAACGGAAGAGCGCGACCCCCACCAGAGGTCGTTTCTTTGCTTCGCTCTTTCTTTCTTTCTGCGAGAGTCGACTCTCGCGGGTAAAGAAAAGGTCCGGCGGCGATGACGATGAGCAGTTCGACGTCCTTAACCGTGCAGGAGCTGAAGAAAGCGCTGAGAGAGAGAGGTCTCTCGGAACGAGGTCTGAAGAAGGAACTCGCCGAGCGGTTGGACGCGGCGAGAGAAGCATCGAGAGAAGAAGGAGAAGAAGAAGAAGAGAAGGGAAAAGAGGAGGAAACCACGACGGCGAATCATCGGAAAAGAGGAACGAAGCGGAAATGCGACGAAGACGAAGACGGAGAAGAAGAAGAAGAAGAAGAGAAGAGACGAAAGAAAACCACGCCTCCTCCTCCTCCTCCTCCTCCTGTTTTGCGAAGAGGACGATCGAGATCGAAGAGCGTCGAACCGCCGCCGCCATCGGAGGAAGAGGTGAAGAAAAGCAACGACGCGAAGAAGCCGCCTTCTTCGTCTTCTGCAACGTTGGAGAAGATCGACGAGGAAGGAGGAGAAGAGAAGAAGAAGAACACTACTAATAATAAAGCGGCGGCGATGAAGGAGAAGATGCAGAAGGCGAAGGAGTTGATGAAGAAACAAAAAGCGTTGGCGGAGAAGATGAAGATGAAGAAGATGGAAGCGGCGGGGGCAGGAGCTACGACGACGACGACGACGACGACGACGACGACATCCGCCGCGCGACGACCGTCGACGTCGGCGGCGCAACACGCCATCGAAAAAGCGAGAGAAACCGCCGCGCGGTTGGCGGCGTTACAACACCAACAGAAAAAGAATAGAACCGCGACGGAAGGTAAGTTTGAGAAGACCGGTCCGGCGCCGGTTTTACGCGTGAACGAGAAAGGTCAAGAGGTTGACGAGAACGGGAAAGTTATCGTTCGCGCGAAGGATTACACGGCGACGACCAAAGTCAACGAAAAACAAAAAATGAGAGAGGCGTTTTTACAAGCCGAGCGCGAAGTGGCGATGGAAGAGATGCGAAGACGCGGCGATGCGGCTGGTGGGAAGAGAGAGCAAACGACGAAAGAGGACATGATCGATCCCGAAATCGCGGTGAAGCAAAAACACAACAGGAAGAAACCGTCGCTTCAGGTGAGTCGCGTTTACTCGCGCGCGCATTCTTTTTTTTTTCTTCTTCTTTCGTCATTTTTGGTTGGTCACATGCAAGGCACACTCTCTTATCAGTCTTATATTACCGTGACTTGAAAGAATTTTTACCCTTGCGACATCGAACAGCGGGCCGGACAGCTGGAAACGCGCTTAGAATCAGTGAGCGCGGTCTCCTTACCATCCGGTGCATATTTCATTTTGTTCGCCGTATGCGGTCGCGGAAGCCAAAGACGCGCTTCTTGTTTTTCTTATTTTTCTTCTTCTTTTCTCTTCGCGATGAAGTACAACTAACGCTCTCTATTTCTTCTCGTTTCTCATTCAACAGTTTGTGGCTAAAGGCACGTACGAAAAGCAAGCCGATTTTGCGCGTCTAGTGAATAAATTTGGTGAAGTGGATGCGAAAAAAATCCGAGCTCGAGAAGAGCGCGAAAAGAAACGCGCGGCGCACACCGAAGCGTTGGAAGCTGCCGTCGCGGGTGAAGTTAAAATAGATATTGGTGAAGCAATCGTGCGTGAAGGACCTGAAGACGGCGTCGAGTGGTGGGATAAACCGTTTTTGAAAGAAGGGAAAACGTACGCGGATGTTCCTCTAGACGACAAAGTCTTGGAGGACGATAAAGTCGGCCGGCTCTGGGAGGGCGTCTTGAACACCGAGAAGATTACAAAGTACGTCGAACACCCGTACTTAGACGACCCGCCGATGGAAGCGCCACCCCCTCCTCCTCCTCCAGTGAAACTTACGAAGAAAGAACAAAAGAAATTACGTCACCAGCGCCGCGTCGCCAGAGAACAGGAAAAACAGGATATGATTCGCCAAGGCGTGTTGGAACCGCCAAAGCCAAAGGTGAAAATTTCAAACATGATGCGAGTGTTGACCGAAGAAGCGGTTTTAGATCCAACCATGATCGAACAAAAAGTTAAAGAAGAGATGGAGGAGCGGCAGCAAGCGCACGACGATCGTAACTTGGCTAGAAAGCTTACCCCGGCCGAACGAAGAGAAAAGAAAATTCGAAAGCTGTTGAGAGACAACACGAGCGAAGCCGGCGAGGTGTTCACGCACGTGTACAGAGTTGAAAATATGCGCAACGTGAAGAACAAGTTTAAAGTAGACGTCAACGCGCAAGAGAATCACTTGACCGGTATCGGCATAATCACGGATACTTTTACCATTGTTATTGTCGAAGGTACTAACAAAGGTTTGAAAAGATACGAAAAATTGATGATGCGACGGATGGATTGGAAGTTAACGAACGAGGATTACACCGACGAGGAAATCGAGCGCGCGGAAAATAACAAATGCACGCTGGTGTGGAAAGGAAGCGGACCTCAAAGGAAGATGAAACGATTCCACTTCGAAACGCTGCGCACGGAAGCGGCGGCGAGGAAATATTTGGAGACTGATTTCAACTGCGCGAACTACTTTGACGCGGCGCAAAGCGCGGTGAGTGTTGACGACGACGACGACGAGGAAGACGAAGGTGGCGACGCGATGGAAATATCGTGATTGAAAGCAAAGAGAGAAAATAGCAATCTAGTAAAGTAGTAGGATAATTACGACGACGAACTTTTCAATTCAATGTAGAGTACAAAATGTTTTCACAACCAGGCGCTTCAAACTATGACCCGCTCTCTCGGAGTGTTTTTTTTATCACCATCATCTTTTTTATTCGATGTTTGCTAGTATATATATCATCGGAGTTGTAAACGATTAATGAGCAACGAGACTACGTCTAGAGAACTCACCACTCCACCTTCTACGCGTTGGAAATCAATCATAAATCGATCGTCCTTCATTTTATACACTTGCAACTCAAACTTCATCACCGGTCCGGTATCTTGGCCTTCGTTAAAATCGCTTTGATCCGGCGTCGTCGGTTCGTTATTATTATTATTATTATGGTTACTATTATTCGCGATGGCGTCTTCTTCCATCGCGGTGTCTAAGTCGTCGTTGTCTCCCATTTGTTGGGATCCGTCTTCCGAGGGTCTCCTGGTATTCATGGTGTATTTCTCTAGCGTTTTCAACAAGAACCGACACTTCAAATTATACGGTCCAATTTTCTTCCAGTTCACTTTCAACGCCGTCAAAACTCTAAAGATTTCATTCATCACATCCGGAGCTGCCATCGTCGTACTTTTACCTAACATCCATCGCTGTTCGCTCGTGACTAACCTCTGTTGCATGAGATTCGATTGAATTTGCGACGGTCTTCTGTGGCCCATTGGGCTCGCGCCCGTCGGTCCCCCTTGTTGTCCCAACATTTGCGCGTTTCTCGAATCTGTCTCCAACTCTCCTTGCTCAAACTCTGCGCCTAAATAGCCTCCGTACAAGTTACGTCTGTTATCTAACAACAAAAAGTACGTCACGCTCGCTTTATTTCTTACTTGATGTCTCAACGCGTCCTTCACTTGCTCCCTGGTAAAGCCCAACGCCACTGTCGCTTCTAACGTCTCGATATCAATATTCGTCGCCTGCGATAACGTATCCGGTGGCGGAACCGCTAAATATCTCGGCAAATGACACGTGCACCACGGATGGTTCCTAATTTCCGCCATCGTAATTCGTTTCAACGGATCGACTAATAACATCCGACTGATCAAGTCTCTCGCTCCCGGACTGACGTAACTCGGCAACGTGTATATCCCCCCTTTTATTTTTTTGAACAAGTTTGGAATCGATTCGTCATCAAACGGCAAAGATCCACACAACAACGCGTACATGATGACCCCACACGACCACACGTCCACCTCGGGTCCGGAATACAACTTGCCGGAGATGACCTCCGGCGCGGCGTAGTTGGGCGACCCGCACGATGTCTTCAGAAAGTGCCCGTCCCTCATAACGTTCGACAAACCGAAATCCGCAATCTTCACGTTATTCTTCGCATCTAACAATAAATTCTCAGGCTTTAAATCTCTGTGCACGACCATGTTCCTGTGACAATACTCGACGCCGCTCACGATTTGCTGAAAAAAATGCCGCGCCTCGTTCTCCCCTAACCTCCCTTTCTCGACAATGTAATCGAACAGCTCCCCGCTCTTCACGTATTCCATGACCACGAATATATCGTGCGGCGTTTCTAAAACTTCGTACAATCGAATGATGTGCGGGTGCATGAAGAGGCGTAAAATTTTAATTTCTCTTCTCACTTTTTCTTCCATGTGAATCGCTTTAATTTTCTTCCGGTTCAAGATTTTAATCGCCACCTTGTGCCCAGTCAACACGTGCTCGGCGACTTTAACTTTCCCGAACGACCCTATCCCGAGCGTTTTTCCTATTCTGTAGTTTGGGAGGTATATCTGTACGAAAAAGATTTAAAAGAGAGAGAGAGAGAGAGAGAGAGAGAGTAAGTAAGTTTCACATCCGGGGGGAAATTTTCGGTTGGAGAGAGAAAAGGCGCACGACGAGGGCAAAAAATAATAATAAAATCCTTCCTCTTCTTCTCTTTTTCGTTTTCTTTAAAAACCACACTTTTCGCATCCAAATACTCACCTCCGCGGTGCCTCCGCGATCGTCCTCTTTTCCTTCTCTCTCCGCCATTATTTTTATATCGTGTTTTATGTAGTATGTATTAGCGCAGCAGAAAATGTCGTGCGTGAGATTTCTTTTTTTCAGAGAGAGAGAGAAAGAGAGAAAACACGTGTCGCCGAACTTTTGATATTTTTTCGTAAGGAGGTTTGTTTAGGGTTTTCAAATTGATTTTTTTTTTTTGCTGTGCTTCTTTGAGTGAAAAAATCTCCCTCGTTGCTCCCCCACCAATCAAACAAAGGCCGCCTGGAGGAGAGCTTTTCTGCTGCTCGTGTAAAGTGTGTTTGTGTGTAAATTTTGTGTGTAAAGTGTGTCGTCCGAGCGCGCGAGATTATATATATCGCACCTCCGGAAAAAGAAACACACACACGAAAATTGCCTCTCTTCCTCTGTTCTTTACATCCTCTCCATAAAAAATAGTTGTATCGCGTCGTATCGAACACACATCTATTCAAAAAGAAACCTAATGGCCGCATCGACGACGAGTTTATCGAGCCGAGGCTTCTCCTCCGCGCAGTTCGTCGCCGGGAGCAGACGACCGGTAAAGTCTTCTTCGAGAGGAAGATTCGTTTCGAGAGCTTCATCCTCGGGGAAAAAAGAAGAGGTTCTTTGCGGGGAAAATGCGGACGAATCATCGACCAACATCGCGGGGAAAGCGGTCTCGGCGGTCGTCGCGGCGGCGATTTCGTTGAGCTCGGCCGGTCAAGCCGCCGTGGCGCAAGTGGTACGTTTTTTTGTTTGTTCGCGTTCTCCTCGTTTTTTGTTTGCGTCTTTTGATTCGAATACTGCTAATAATAAAAAGAGCGCGATGATACGATATCGAAAAGCATTATCTTCTGTTTTAGATCGGGTTTTTCGGATAAATTGGAAAGTTTGCGTTCTTTCGTTCCTCTTCTAAACCCTCTTCCTTTTTTTGGCTCACTGACGGTTCGATGCGCACTTCTTTCTTTTTGTGTTGACGCACGCGACGTGAATACCACAGATGACGACGACGAGTGCGGGTGCCCCGACGGAAATCGCGCAAGTTTCCGCCGGTGCGATGATGACGGTGCCAGAGAACAAAGTTTCGGATTTCGCGGCGAAGAAGGCGGCGCTGGAAAAAGCCAAGGCGAGGAAGCAAATGGAAATGGCAAAGAAGGCGTACAAGGCGGAGACGAAGTCTGCGGTGGTGACGACGAAAAAGCCGGTCGCTGCTACTACTAAGGCGACGACGACGACGACGACTGTCGCCAAGACGACGACCACGCCAAAGGCGAAGGACGCTCAAGCGGAAGCGCAAAGAAGAGCGGCTGAAGCGCAAAGAAAGGCGGCGGAGAAAGCTCGATCGGAAAAGACGTTAGCGCAAGCGACGAAGGCGTCCCAGTTACAAAAAGAAAAGGACGCTAAAATCGAAGTCGAGAAGAGAGCGCAACAAGCCAAGGCGGAAGCGGCGAAGAGAGAAGCGGCCATCAAGGCGAAAGCCGAAGAGACGAGAAGAGACGCAGAATACAGAGCTAAAGCGAACGCGGACTTGAAGAAGCAGAGAGAAGCGGCGGTGGAAAGAGCGCAGGCCTCGGAAAAGCAGCAAAGAGATGCTGAAATGAAGAGGAAGGCGGACGCCAACGCCAGAGAAGCTGCGGCGAGAAAGGCGGAAGCGCTCCGCGCGGCGGACAAGGTGCGATTTGACGCTGAAAAGCAATCCGAGGCGGCGAAGAAAGCCATCGAAGCGAAGAACAAGGATGCTGCGAAGGCGGCGGCGGAGTCGAAGAGACTCGCCGAAGCGAATGTCAAGGCGGCTGAGGCGAAGAGAAAGGAGCAAGCCGCGGCCGCTGCCAAGGCTGAAAGAGAGCGCTTGAGTGCGATACAGAAGAACAAGCAAGCCGTTCAAAAGCAAGTCCAAATGATTGACAAGGCTACGGAAGCAAAAGCGAGAGAAGCGGCGCAACAAGCGGCGAAAGCCAAGGCGGAGGCGAAGAAGATTGCCGACGCGAACCTCAAGGTAGCGGAAGCAAAGAGAGCCGCCGAGGCCAAGAAAGCGCAACAAGCCCAGGCTGCTCAGGAAGCAAATGCCAGAAAGTTAGCGGCCATGAGAGCTGAGCAAGACAGAGCGCAAGCTGCGCAAGACCAAAAAGCGGCTGAAGCCAAGAGAGCCGCGGAAGCGAAGCAAGCGCAACAAGCGCAACAAGCCAAGGCTGCTAAGGAAGCTAACGCCAGAGAGTTAGAGACCAAGAGAGCCGAGCAAGAGAGAGCGCAAGCGCAACTGGCGGCTGCAAGACAAGCAGAACAGGCCAAGGCGGCTCAAAAGGCGGCTGAAGCGAAGAGAGCTATGGAAGCGAAGAACGCGCAGCAAGCGCAACAAATCAAGGCTGCCCAGGAAGCTAAGGCCAGAGCGTTTGAGGCCAAGAAGGCTGAGCAAGCGAGAGAGCAAGCGCAACAAGCCGCCAAGGCGAAGGCTGAAAAGGAAGCCGCTGCGAGAGCCGCGGAGGCCAAGAAGGCTGAGCAAGCGCGCGCCCAAGCGCAACAAGCCGCCAAGGCGAAGGCTGAAAAGGAAGCCGCTGCGAGAGCCGCGGAGGCCAAGAAGGCTGAGCAAGCGCGCGCCCAAGCGCAACAAGCCGCCAAGGCGAAGGCTGAAAAGGAAGCCGCTGCGAGAGCCGCGGAGGCCAAGAAGGCTGAGCAAGCGCGCGCCCAAGCGCAACAAGCCGCCAAGGCGAAGGCTGAAAAGGAAGCCGCTGCGAGAGCCGCGGAGGCCAAGAAGGCTGAGCAAGCGCGTGCCCAAGCTGCTGCGAAGAAAGCCGCGGAAGCGCCGAAGCCAGTGGTTGCGGCGCAAGCCGAGCAGAAAGTAGCAGCGAAGCCTGAGCAACAACAAGTTGCCGCTCCGGTGGTTAACAAAGAAGCTGAAGCGAAGAAGGCGCAAGCAGAAGCGAAAGCCAAGGCTGATCAACTCGCGCGCGCGAAGAAACAGCAAGAAGCATTAATTAAGAAGCAAAAGCAGCAAGAAATCGACCAATTGAACAAGAAACGCCAAGCGGAAGCGCAAGCGGCGAAGAAAGCGGAAGCGCAAAGAAAGGCGGAAGCAGCCAAGAAGGATGCCGCTCGCAAGGCGGAACAAGCCAAGGCGCAAAAAGAAGCCGCCAAGGCTAAGGCAGATGCGGCGAAGAAGCAACAAATTGAAGCAGCCAAGGCCAAGGCGGAACAAGCCAAGAAAGCTGCGGAAGCAAAGAAGGCGGCGCGAGTAACAAAAGCCGCTCCGGTCGTTGCGCAAGCCGTCAAACAAGAAGTTGCCGCGCCGGTTGTCAAGGCGGTCGAGACTGTAGCGGAAGCCCCGAAGCCGGCACCGGCGCCCTCTCCATCCGCGGCGGAAGTGAAAGCCAAAAAAGTCCAAGCGGAAGCGAAGAAAGCTGCGGAAGCGAAAGCCTTAGCTGCGAAGAAAGTCGAGGCCGAAGCGAAGAAGGCGGCTGAGGCAAAAGCGTTAGCAGCCAAGAGAGTCAAAGAAGAAGCGGCGAGAAAAGCCCAAGCCGAGGCGCAAAAGAAAGCGCAAGCGGACGCTTTGGCGGCCAAGAAATCTGCCCAAGCTGCGAGAGAAGCCGAAACTAAAGCGCGCCAAGAAGCGGCGAAAGTGAAGCTCGAAGCCGCGAAGAAGGCTGCGGCCGCCCAAAAGGCTGCCAAGGAAGCTGAGCTCAAGCAAGCTGCCGCCGCGAAGAAGGCTGCCCCGGCACCGGTGGCCGCCAAGAAGGTGGTTGAAGCGCCGAAAGCAGTCGAGGCGGTCAAGACGACGCAAACGCCGAGAGAGAAACGCGAAGCTGCCGAGTCGACGACGAAGAAAGCTCCGGCTGTCAAGGAGGTTGTCGCGAAGAAGCCGGCCGAAGTCGTAGTGAACTTTGAGCAAAAGGCTGCCACGAAAAAGCCAGCCGACGCGCCTAAACCGGCCGCCGCCGTCAAAACGACGACGACGCCGGCGCAAACAAAACCCACTACCACTCCGGAAGACGCGAAGAAAGCGAGAGAGAAGAAACAAGCTGAACGAGCGAGAGCGCAAAAGAGAGCTGCGCAAGAAGCTGCCAGGAAACGCGCGCAAAGAGAAGCGAGAGCGAAGACCGTGACTCCATTCAAAGCGGTCATCGGTGACATCACCACCATCGCTTTAGCCACCACCGTCGCCACTGTCCTCTTCGTTCCGAAGGTCAAAGAGTCTTTGGCTGCGGGAGACACGGAAGCCGCTGCCGATGCCGTCTTTGACAAGATTGACTCCATCGAAAACCCGACGCAAAAGGTTGGCGCGGTTGGCTTAGCTGTCGCCGCAGATGCCTTCGCGCACTTGCCAGTCGCGAACGCTATCCTCCCGGCCGGTCTCGAAACCGCTGGTACGATTGCGTTTACGTTGTTGGCGACGAAATACTTGTTAGCCAAAGACGGCGACCTCGCGGAAGACTTTGACGACCTCCTTTCCTCTGTTCCGGAGGAATCCCCGAAGAACTTGAAAGACGTCGTCGACTTGGTCTCCCCGGCCGTGAAGGTTGGTTCCAAAATCGTCAAGGCTGCCGCGGAAACCGACGTCGAAGAAGTTGCCGACGACCTCAAAGACGCGGTCGAAACCTTGCCGGAAACTGTCCAAAGCATCGAATCTCCGATTGAGGAACTCGGCCCGAGCGCAGCTATCCTCGGTGCCTCGTACGTCACCAACAGAGTCGCGCACGCCTCCGTGCTCGCATTATCTCTCCCGAGACTGCTTGAACTCGCCGGTGCCGGCTTGTTGATCTACGCCTTGGGCAGATACTCAGATGACGAAAACGATTTCACCTTGAGAGAAGACTTCGAAGACTTGAAGGAAGAAACGACGAGAATCGTCAAGAAAGCCACCGGGTTTGACGTCGACGGCGACAACTAAAACGATAAAACAAGAGGAAGAAGAGGAGGAGAAGACTTTATTTAATTACACATGATATGAAGATTAAGAGAGAGAGAGAGAGAGAGAGAGTGAAAGAGGGATTTTAACACACACACACACACCACACACACACACATAAGTATAAGAGATGACATACACGCTCTCCACCACGTTTTGGTAAGCGCTTTCCTTTTATTACAAATAACAATACAAGAGAGAGAGAGAGAGAGAGAGACGATTTGAGCCAAACTCTCTCAACTATAAAAATCTTAACTCTCACGTGATCAACGAAACGCGCGAGAAGAACGAACGAACGTGCTCTCTCTCTATTTCTCTCTATTTCTCTCTATTTCTCTCTAAAACCATCCCCTCCGCTTCGTCTTCTTCTTCCTCTCCCCAGCTCGTTCCTCATCTAACGCCCTCTTTGCTTTTTCCAATTCCATCTTCACCTCGTCCAACTCCTGTCTCCGTTGCAACAGCTGACCGCTGAGCGCTAAGCAGCACGACGCCATGACGACGTTGGCGAGACCGTTTTTCTGTTGGAGGAAACGAGAGAAAATGGTGGTGGTGGTGGCGCCGCTCGCGGAAGACATTTTCACGAAGATGCTTGTTTCTCTGTGGATATGGAAAAAAGTGTGTGGTGGAATGAGGAAATTTACAAATACAAAAAGTTAAGTTGTAAATGTCAAATAACTCTCTCTCTCTCTCGCACTCTTCTTCTTCTACTACTACTGCTGAAGCGCACTGTAAGTGAATTTTATATTATCACTCTCAGCGCGTTTAATTTCTTTGTTATTGTTGTTTTTGTTGTTACACTGCCAATAATAATAGCGTGTTAGCGGTACCGGTAGTGCACGTATAAATAGTAGTGCTCTCCCGCATCGATTTCACTTCTTTTTCTTTCCATAGTTGTTCTGAGCGTCATCGAGCGCGACTGCGGCGTCTTTGTTCGCGTCGGCGGGAACGTTCGAACTGCTCGCCGTGAACGTGAGAATCGGGAACAAATCTTTGAAACCTACGCTTTGATCGGTGAACGTAAACGGAGAACCGATGGCGGCGTTGCCGCTACCCCACGTGGTGACGGAACCGCACGTGTGGCTCATGACGTCCAGCGCCGATTGTAAACCGTTTTCATCGGCCGATTCTTGGACCCAGTTCTTACCGGATTCGTCTCGGGTAAACAGGTGAACTTTCTTCACGGTCGGGTCGCAGATGATGGCGGAATAGTAGTTTAAGGATAACGCGGCGCCAAAACTCGTGGAGGATAAAGTGGATCGAAATGGTGCGAGAATTTCGCCTCTGTATTCCCAGCGCACGCTGTTCATTTCGTCACCCGAGCGACCTATGGCGAAGGATTGGACGGCGCCGGCGTTGTTACTGCTAACGGACGTGCTTCCGCTGCCAATTATAGCGATACCTTCATGTAAAGAAACACTCGTACCAAATAATTGGCCGGACTTGGCCGTATGACTCGTGATAGTGCCTTCTTGTTCAGACCAGTAACCGTTCCATTCGTTTTGTCGAACGTACGAGTAGGCATACACAGCGCCACTTTGCACCCCTCCGGAATACCCCTTCGGCGAGCCGACGAGCAAAATTTCTCCGTCGAATGAAACAGAAACGCCAAACCTTTGGCCTTCTTGTGGATCCGACGGAGAAAGCATACTCTCCAACGAAGAATAGAAGTAGTTCGATTCTGGATACAGATATATTCTGTACACGTACACAACCCCACATTTAACGCCGTTAACCGATTTGTCTGGCGCGCCGACGATAAGTAGAGTGCCGTACGCCGCCACACTTCTACCAAAGTCTGTGTCCGCACCAATGGCGGAGTTCGTTGAAGCGTCCAAAGTTCCCAAACTCGTATAATACGACAATTTCTCCGCTTCCGACGAAGATAACGGATCGCACTCTTCCCATTCCTTATCGGGATCGGTTGTATAACACCAAATCCCGGCGGTCCGGCCGTCTGGATTCCTGCAATAATTGTGATAGCCCGAACTATCGAGCGTAGTACTGAAACTAGGCGAACTAATACGCCAGACTTGACAGGTTCGTCCACTCTTTGTCTTTGATTGACACCCGACGTAGCCGTTTTCGTTCGTTCCGGAAAGAGTCTCGTTGCATTTGCTCATCGGGAATAGCCGCACGCGCCCGTACGCCGAGGTCGTTGACCCGCCCGTACGCGCTTCCGCCTCGCCAACGACAAAATATGCCCCATTTTCTCGATCCACGGCCAAACCTGAGCCATATTGTGAATTGATATTGGATTGATAGTCCGGATTGACCGTCGTAAATCGCCACGTCTGATTCTTCAACTTATACGCCTTATAATTGCACTCCTCACCCATATAGTCCAAATACACGTCGTCCCCGTACTCGTGACTGGGATCTTTGCACGTGCAATGCCCGTACGACTCCGTCCCCAAATCGTACGATTGATACCGAGTCCCGTAAGCAGCGCACACTTTAGTAATCCCGTTCCTCGCCGCTACCGCTCTCAACCCTTCGTACGCCTCCTCGTTTCCCCACGCCAGCGCCTTCATCTTCTCCGAAACTTTACTGCCTAACGTTTCAATGTATAAATCGCCGGTTACCTCCACGTCGTGCGAGTTCACGTACAACTCGGCGTTCCCGTCTTTCTGCGGCGAGAAGATCCCTACGGTTTCGTTCTTAAATCGCGTGACTGGGTATTTCGCATTCGCCGCGGCGGGGACGAAAAACAACCCCGACAAACACAGCGCCGCGTAGTACAACAAAATTCGATTCGTTTCCAAAATAACGAGGGAGGATTTCGTTGTTGATTCCCTCTTTTTTCCCTTTTCTTCTTCTCCATCACCTCCCGCGTTTCTTCTTCTTCTTCTTCTTCGCGTTGTTTTAATCGTCGTCGTCGTCGTCGTCATCTTCTCTCTCTCTCTCTCTCTTTCGTGCGCGCTATATGTGTTTTATGATAAAATCGATCTCGGTTCCTGTCTCTCTCTCTCCCTGTCTCTCTCTCTCTTAAAGTTCTCTGAGAGTACTATTTGAGAGAATTTGCCAGATCCCCTCTCGCTTAAATCCTCTCCCTCTCTCTCTGATTAAACCGTTCCGCGCAAAGACACACAGAAGACACACACAAAAAAAAGAAAGAAGAACACAAAAGAGAGACCACGCGCAGACGCAAATCTTCTCTCTCCGTCTTCTTTTCCGAAAAGGGGGGTCGTTGGGGGGTCAAGTTTGTTTTGTTTTGTCTCACCTCTCTTTCTCTTTTTTTTCCCCGACTGTTGTTGTGTTTGTTTTTTGACGTCAAAGGGAAAATACCTGTCGACCGGTCATTTAAATTTTAGAAAACCCTAAACTTCTTTCTTTTATGCGCAATTCAGAACTTACCACCACAACACCGGCACGCACTCGTTTGCGAACGCACGCGAGTAACCAACACGCTTTGTCATTTTATCAGAGGTAATAAACGAGAAAAGAAGTGCGATGATGCGCAGCCTTTAATAACACACGCACACTTTCGCGCGCACGCAGTTACAGAGACAGAGAGAGAAAGAAAAAGAAAGAGAGAAGAAAGAAATGGAAAACGTGCGACGGTTACGTCTCGACGTCGATGGCGCGCGCGTGTTTGGTCGCGCGGATTTCAACGATTCGCGGAGGTTTCCGAACCACGCGAAGTACGTCTTGTCCGAGCACGTTCGCGTGCGCGAAGTCGACGTCGAAGAAGACGCGCACGACGTCGAAGTGTTGAAGGAGAAAGTGTGCGTGTGGGTGTTTTGTCCTTCAAAAACTGGTGGTGCTGTTGGCGACGACGACGACTGGGGCGTGTGGCAAAAAATCGAACGGAGGAGGACGAGCGACGACGACGACGCGGCGCCTCAGACCACTCGGATGAGAGGAGCGAAAGTGTTCTCGTTCTTCGCGCCGAAAGGGTGTCCGTCGGACGACGCGACGATGTTTCGGAGTCAGTTTAAGATGGACGAGTGCATCGGTCCGTGGACGGTGTGTAGTTCGAACGCCGACGATGACGAGAAGGAGAAGGCGAAGAAAGAACAGATTTGTTTAGTCCTCACCGGCACTTCTGGAGCTGGAAAATCGACCGTCGCGAAAAGCTTATCCGCGAAGAAATGGACCGTGGTGAATCAAGACACGATTGGTTCGTACTGCGAGCGAGAATGTTTTCGAAAGAAAGCGGACCAGTGCGTGATGAAAGCTAAACACGGTCTCATGCTTGGTCGACACGTAGTCATCGATCGGACGAACATGAGCATCGAACAAAGGAAGAAGTTTGTGGACGCGGTGGAATTCGTCCGGATGAATGATAGCAGTGGCGATGCAAACATTCGACTCGTTTCTTTGTATTTGGATTTAGACGTCTCCGTGACGACTTCGAGAGTCGCTCGCAGAAAAAATCACGAAGGTAAAGTCGAAGGTCGCGAAGGCGTGGAGATTGTGCACAAGCAGTTGTACAGTCGCGACAGCTCCACGCCTCGAAAATCGGAAGGTTTTGATGTCTGTTTTCGATGTAAAACGCCGGCTGAAGTTGAAGTGGCTGTTGGTAAGATTAAATCGATGACTGGTCACAATTTGCCGCCGTTTCCAGCGGAGTGGGACGGGACGCAAAAACCGCCGGCGAGCGTTCTCCATTTGGCGCAACCTCCCCCGAAGAAGACGCAATCGGAAGAGAACACCGGCGACGACGACAAACGGAAGAAAACAAAACACACCGGATTTTTCTTGGATGGTCTGCTTCAGAAACAAAGCGACCCCGAACGCGAGTGTTCGAAGGAGGAACTCTTGACGATAAACGACTCGTGTTTTGCAATCAAAGATAAATTCCCAAAGGCGAAGTTTCACGCGTTGGTATTGCCGAGAAGTCCAAAGTTCAAACACCCGTTTGATCTATTCAAAGAAGATTTCGGCGATGACAGCAACGAACGCCAATACGTTTGGAATCAAATGGTGCGCGTTGCGTTCGATGTCGTCAAAGATCAAGAGCAAAAGCTCCCGCAGGGAACGAAATTCCGCGTCGGGTTTCACTTGAAACCGAGCATGCAACCGGCGCACTTACACGTCATCAGTCAAGATTTCGTTTCGGAAAAGTTAACCACCAAGCAACACTGGCACACGTTTACGAACGACGGTTTTTTTATCGATTTCTTCAAAGCGATGACGATGACGAGAGGATGGGACGATTCCAGATGCGAACAGATTGTGAAATCGAGCGACTTGCGATGCCACAAGTGCCACGCGTCGTGCCCAAATATGCCGCGCCACATCTTTGAGTGCAGAGCGCCACAAATTGGGTACACTCACGACGAGTTAGTCAAACTCTCGATGCATCATCATCAACAAGAACAACAACAACAACAACAACAACAACAACAACAACAACAACAACCGCGAGGCGAAGCGCTCTTGCACAAGATTTTTAGCAGCAGCAACAAAGACGACATGGATATTTGAGGAGAATACGAAAGTGAAGAACACGCAGCATAGCAAACACACACACAGTAGAGAAAAAGAGAGAGAGACATAGCGCGCGCGCACATATACGATAGAGAAACACACGCAACAAAAAGTAGACGCAAATTTAATGGATTTTATTTTTTCACACGATGAAATTACAAAATTTGAGCGACGTAATACGCGATACCCGCCAAACCAACAACAGTCGCCGCCGTCGTCACCAACGGCGTGCTCAACCCACCACCAACGGCTCTCCCCGTCTCCGGATCGTACCTCGCAAACCTGCTTCTCGGCGCCGAGCATTGCGGGCAAGAGTAATCTCTATCCTGGTCGGCGAAAGGCGTCGGCAACGCGTACACGAAACCGCAATCGACGCAAATGTGCGTCGCCCGTTCCGCTTGCGCCGCGCTCATTTTTCTCCCAAACTTCGGCGGCGCCGGTCTTTTCGGTAACCTCTTCACGTCGAACTCTTTCTCGCCCGGACCTCTCACGACGATAAAATCCACCTGGTTCGGACACGCGTTAATCGCGCTTCTTGAAAAACCAAGCTGATCGGCTGGCCACAACTCATCCCCGAAAAACGACGAGTGGTACATCACGACGTCGCCGGATTTCAACCCGGCCTTCGCGCCGTTCCCAGCCACGCGGTCGATGCACACGCCCGGAATGCCCCCGCCTCTCGCTTTCAGCGTGACGCCCAACGGTTTGTCCACGGTAATCAACACTTCCCCTTGCACCGCTTCCGTTTTGACGACTTGTTGGCTTCTTCTTCGATTATGCATCGTCGTCATCTTCGATTTAATCGCGCGGCGGTCCCCGCGAAACGCGCTGGATGAGGTGAGAACGCTCTTCTTCGCGGCGGCGCTTTGTTGCGTTAAGCTTTGCATGGTGTTACGTCTTTTACGTGCGTTTAAAAGATGCAGGTGTGCGTATTATGAAGTGCAGAACGTCTCTCTCTGCGAGGATAATTCTTTTGGATTTTTGATGAGAAAAAAATAAGCTGACGTAGACAAAAATGCGAAAGAGGGACTGTGACACACGAAACTGGACTCAAAATTCCACTTTTCTGCTCTCTTCCACCTCCCGCTAAACGTATTTACGTGCTCTCTCGTTAAAAAAGCTCTCTCACGAACATCACACGCGACGACGAGAGCTCTTCTCTCCCCTCTTCTGCTCGAGGAAGACAAAGTGCAAAAACACGCACAAAACACACGAGACTCCTACACTTTTTTCCCCACGGGGCTCTTTTTTTCCTTTTTTCTTTTCTCTTTCCCCAAAAGCGCGAGAGAACGTTCGCGCGGATGACGACGCGGGATAAGTGATGATTCAACTGCGAAGGATAGGTTTGGGTTGGATTCCAGGCGCGACGATAGGCGTCGTCAGCGGGTTTTTCATTTTTAACGAACCTCTGAGAGAATTTCACAGAGTTCAAAATAAGGAAAAGGAAAAGGAGAAGAAGCGGTGATACGCGTCACGATATATTTGTAATGTATATATGTATATATATAGGTTTATACAAATTAATTATACACTCTCGCGCGCTCGGCTACCTTTACTATTTCGTTTTTGCTTCAACTACTACTCTCTCGCGTCGATATATATCGTATCGTGGGCGCGTTACTTCTGTCTCCGCGGGGATTGGCGAGCGCTTTTGCGCGGACTTTCGCGTCGCGGCTGGGTGTTCTTCATCGGCGATTTTCTCTTCTTCTTTTCCGGCGGTGACGACGACGACGGTGGTTGTCGGTGTTCTTCTTTTCTCCCGGTTTCTTCCTGTTCGTTGCCTTTGCTCTCGCCGGTCGCGTTGATGATATTTGCGGGCGCGGCGGCGTTATCGATGATGTTGTCGATGTCGGTTTTTCCTCCTCCTTCTTCTTCCGGGTCGCCTACGACGCCGCCTTCACTTTCCGCCGGAATCGGTTTCTCGTCCACGCTACCTTCTAAATCGAGCTCGGAGACATCCGTCGCTTCGCCTTCGCCTTCGCGCATGCTCAAAGTGTCGCGCATGTCCGCGGTGTCGCCAGAAATAGCGGAGGTTGTCCGGGGAGGCGAAGGCGGCGGACTGTATCGACCGCGACGACGACCGGCGCCCATAGTGCCGCCATCGTCGATGGTGGTCGGGAAACGAACCGTTTTCGTTTTTTTCTTTTGCGAAGAGTTGGTTAAAATGGCAGATCCTGAGATGTTGTAATTTCTTCCCGGTCCGGATGGGTTTATGGCGTCGCGCGATTGCGGCGTAGATAGCGTCATCGGCGCGTCTCCACCATGCGGCGCTGCGCCCAGCTCGATCGATCTCTTTTGGTCGACGGCACTCGTTTTTAAAGCTCCTGTAATCCATGGCATTTGATGCTTGTTCTTGTCAGAAAGCGATGCGTCGGATTTTTGCTGAAATTCGGGCGATATATCGTTCGAGGGACGACTTTGCATCAGCAAACGTTTCGTTTTGTCATCGTTTTGCAGAGAATCTTCGGAATCGCGTCTTGTGATGGTACCGCCGTTGCCGCTCGTCGACGTGGGTGGTGTTGGATCTTTTTCCACCGCGACACATCCCTCACCTGAAGCACTTTCTTTCGCTTTTCTTGCGACTATGCGCGCAGCTGCATTCGCCGCGGCATCTTCGATTGATTTTGCAGCAACATCAATCGAAGTAGGTGTTGAAGCAGCGGCTGATTTCGGCGTGATCCCGGCATTCTTTGCAGCTGCAGTAGTCGCAGGATTTTGTTGTACAGTTGGGAATCCCAAGACGTTGACCCATGGTCCTTCATCCCTAGCCGCTTTCGTTTCCGCCCACATTTCTTTGATGACTTCTTCGAGCCACTCGCAGCATTCGTGCAAATTACCGCTCAAAACAACTTTAGAATGTTTACGGGCTTCAGCAACGGTTTCTGGATTTTCCGAGACTAAAAATACCGCTCTGCACGTCGCACCGTGGCGAGAAGCGAGCTTCACCGCATCGCGTACCTCCTGCGGTGGGAACTGAATGGGTTGATGAGAAGCTTCTTCCCAATCGATACCTAAAACTCTCGCGCCTCGACCTGCCCTATCGCCGGTTGCCTTGTGCGCGTGCAAGAGCTTCAGACAATTCTCAATTCTCCACGCCTTATCAGGATCCGTTCGCGCGATTTGCATTTTTTGTAGCATCAATTTCTGCACCGTGTCGTTGTTTAACTTGATCGCCCACGGCCAAGGGGGATTTTCTCGAGCCCCTTCCTGATTGTAATGCAAAATTCCTTTCGCCGCAGACGCGGCTGCAGAAGCTGCCGCAGCTTGTCCCAACAGTTTTACGAGCTTTTGAACAATCTCTTCGCCCATGGCTAACGTCGTATCGTCGACGACTAAAATAACACCCTCTGGAAAGACTTCCGCGGTTTCAATTCTCGGATCTAACAACCGCTCATTTTCAATGCACAACTCTAAGTGACGCAAACCGAGCGCGAAACGCGCGCGGCGCGAACGTAAAAAGTCGCGGATTTCCAGCTGCGTGAAATCTTTCGCGTGTAAGAGTTGCAAGAACGGCGGATGTACGACGATCAAATCGAGTACTTTGTCCGCCGCTTCGTTCTTGTCACTCGTCAAGAGCACGTGAGTGGCACCTAAACTTTCCATTTTTTGCAACAAGAACTTCACGTGCGGATGATCCATTTCAAACCCAAGCAGTGCGAAGCGTGCGCCTTGAATAGGTATCTTGCGAACTCGCGTCACGTTGACGGAAGTTTGGGGTACTAACGAATTTCTATTCGCCGCATCCAACGCTGCAAGAGCTCTTCCTTGCGACGACGGTGATATATCATCTTCAGTCGCATCCGACGAGGACGGTGAGCTCGCCGGAGATGGCGTGCTTCGGTGTTGCGGTGATGGTTCGCGTCGTATTTTATGAAGATGGGATCTGGTTTGTTGCGTTTGTTCGTTCGTCGGGATAGAGAGGGAAGCGTTGTCGTCGTCAACTTCACTCACGTCGTCCTTGTTTTTAGCGTCTTCGGATGGATTTGAAATCCCAGACGTTAGTTCTGTCTCTTCGTCTGAGGCGACGTTACTTCGAGGTCGGTTCGCGTTCACGTCTTCCAACATGTTTGCGTCTTCGCTGACCACGGCTCCTGAAATGTTTGAACCACCGACGTTTGCGCCTTCCGAACCGTCGTCCCTTTCTACACTATCTGGATCCGTTTCACGACTTCCGGCAGAAGTTCCAAATCCTCTCGAGTCGTTATCGGTATCGTACTCACCATCTGAAACGACGTTGTTCCCGTTAATCACTCGAGCGACAACCGCAGGTCGTCGCTGATGTTGTTGCGAGCGAAGACCCCCGTTATTTGTCCCGCCGGTTGTCAACGGCGTCGATAAATACGCATTTGCAGTGGCGGTATCCATACCACCTCCACCACTACCCGCGCCCGAGTTTGATGTTCGCCTCCTATGCAACGGTTCTCTCTCGGAAGTTGCTCCTTGCGTGATCCCTCCGGCGCCGCCGGCTACCGCACCGGTCTCTTTCGAGTAATTTCCGAGCTGCGAAGCCGTCCAGCCTTTCAAAATACCCCGCGCCGGACGAGAATCTGGTGCTGGCACATTTGCAATCGGCTGAGGCGCCGGCAAAGGCTCCACGGTTTGAATAATAACCCAAAGTGGTTCGATTGTCTGAAAATTCGTGTTCGTGCTCGTGTAATTCGTCGGCGTCGTGTTTGTGTTGGCATTTGCGGCATCCGCGAGAAATCGTTCGCGAGCAATACCCGGCATTCTTCTTTGCTGCCGTTCGGATGTGTTCGTAGGATCATACCCACCTGCGGTGGCAGCTGGTGCTTGTTGTAAATCCCGTTCTTTTGCAACGGCTTCATACGCTAAATCTGGAAGTTGTTCTTGCGAAACAATATAAGCGACGTATCCCTCCGGAAGTTCTACTTTTGCTGCCACGCCTATTGCGGTTTGCGACACTTCCATCATTGACGGTGTTCTTTGCAGCTCTCCACTCCCAGATGTGGTCGTTCCTGTGGTATTATCTGCAGCTGCAGCTGCGGCTGCTTCTGCAGCCGCGCGCTGTTGCTGTTCTCGGACGCTCGTCGATAATGGCGATAAAACAACCTCCGCTCCGGGTTCTCGCTCGTTGCCGTGACTATGACTTGAATTCAACGAACTTCTATCATTAAACGATTGCGTCGACGGTGCTATTCGTTCCCGCAACAAACCGCTACCTCTACCGCCCCCACCGGTGCCACCAGCGATACTATTACCAGGTCCGTGATGTCCACCGGTGCTCGCTGGTATCGTTACGTTGTTGTTGTTGTTGCTATTATTATTATTATTATTATTATTATTTGAAACCGTAGGCGTCCCAGCGCCGCCAACATTTGCAGTCTCTGCCACGTCTTCCGGCATCTCCTCCCTTCTCGGTTTTAAACTTTGCGCCAACTTTAAAAAAGCCTCTTGAGACCTCTCGCTTCCTGGATACAAACACAGCAACGCAACTGGATCCCAAACGATTGGAAACTCGGCGTCTAAACTCGTTACCCGCTTCGCCCTCAAAATGTCCGGTAAAACGTTCCCTGCCGCGTGTGCTCTCGCAACGCCTTCTCCAGCCGCCGTCCCTGGGATTCGAAAACCCATCGGCGGTGCTCGCGCAATTAACTCAGTCGCATTGTTAAACAAAGGCTGTTCCGACCCGTTGTTGTTGTTGTTGTTGTTGTTGTTATCTCTATCCCTATTGCTAAAAGTATCGCGCGCTACGCCCGTATCTTCCGAATGCTCTCTGTCCGTGTTCTCATTATTATTCTCTCCTCTGTCGTTGTTATCGTTGTTGTTCGCATTCTCGTTATCACGATGATGATCTTCAAACGACCCTTGGCTCATGTTACTCGTCTGACTGGCTTCTCTCGTAGCGTGGTTCGTGTTATTATTCGTATTCGTATTCACGACGTCTCCGCCTCTCTCACCACTATTCGTCGTCGTCGTGTTCTCAACCGACGTCTCATCCGAGCTCGCGTTTATGGTCATCCCGGCGTTATGATGCAGTCGACGTTGATGCTGCCTTCGTAGCTCTTCATCCTCGCTCCCCCGCTGTCTCTCTTGTTGCTGTCCTCCATGTCGTTGTTGCTGCTGCTGTCGATGCGACGATCCATCCCGCGCACCTCCTCCTCCTGATCCTGATCCTCCTCCTGATCCCTTCCGCATCAAGCGGTGCCGTTCTTTACTCTCCACCGCCCCGATGCCGCCCGTGCTCAATATCTGCGTCGCGTCCGAACCGGTCTCATCTTCCCCATCCACCGTATTGTTCAAACTGACGTTCCCATCGGATACTCCAGAATCTGCTCTCAAAGCGTTCGACGTCGTCGGTCCTTCGTCGTCTCCGAATAAGTTATTCTGGTCCATGAACATCCCGAGCGAGAAGAAACCTCTCCAAACGATTTGCAAGTGTGCCCCGGGCGTGATGATTGAAGTCTGCGATCGACGCAGCCAGTTCGGAGAGAGGATGTCCGAAACTTGCGGCGAAGAACTGTTGTTCGCGTTTCTGTTGTTCGATCGGTGATGGTGATGATGGTGATGGTGATGATGATGCGGAGCACCATTGCTGTTGTTGTTATTCCCTCCTCGCGAGTTTCTTCCTCCTCCCGACGACATCTTTTATTGTTCTTCTCTCCGCCCTCTCGAGAATTGAATCGCGCGCGAAGAAGAAGAAGAAGAAGAAGAAAGACACACAGAGAGAGAGAGAGAGAGCGAATAAATATCAACCAAATCGCGCGGAGAAGAAAGAAAAAGCGCCGGTGCTATTTTGCTGCGCTCTCGCGATCTCCTCTTCCACCGTGTGAACGCGCGTTTAAGCTTTGAGAGAGAGAAAAGTCAAGATTTCGCTTCAACTGTAAGAGCGTACTTTTTACGTTTTCCGATGCGAGAGTTTAGATTTTTTTCCTCTTCTTTTCTTTTCGATGCGAAGACGACGACGAATAAGAAGAAGAAGAAGTCTTCATAATGTTGATGTTACGCGGCGCGGACTAAAATTAGCTATGATACAACACGTTATATTTCATGCTGCGCGGTGCGCGCATTCTCTCTCTCTCTCTTTGTTCTCTCTCTCTCTCTTCTGTTAGTACTTTCAAATCTTTACCTCAGTTTTGACACTTCTTGTAGCGAAAGGTTTGCAGCTCGCGCCTTTCGTGCTCTTCGCGCAACCTTTTGGTTTCTTCATCCTCTTCGGATAAGTAATCGTCGTCTGCTACTCTGCGGAATGGTTTTTTTTTATCGTCGGGGCACCACCACGGTTTCGGAAACGCGCCGACGTAGGCTTTGGCGAAGAGTTTGCTTTGCGCGCGCAAACCGAATTTGATGTGGGACAACGCAACCATGATAGGGGATTTGCGAGAGCCTATGTTGTTCGGGAGCAAGCGTTCGAGCTTGTCCGCTGGTTTGCGAGGAGTGATCATGCACGCGTGGAACTTGGTCGTAACCATCCCGACCGTGCTCGAGTCTTTGTTTTCCATGTTGTATTGGCAGACGTTCGTGACGAGTTCGTTCCAGAAAGGTTCTTCGATCAAGCCGTCTTCGACGGCGTATTGGAGTTGGTCGAGCGCGTCGAAGCCGCCTGAGATCGAAGCAGCCGCGATTTCGACGCCGACGTTCGGACCGAGGACGGTGTATTTATGTTTACGCTCTCCTTCGTTTCCTCCTTGTTCGTCTTTCAGTTGAACTTTTTTGGGCAACACATCCACTTGTAACGTGTAGCCCATCTTCGTTCGATCAATCGTGTATGAACCAATTCTTTCAAACTCCTCTAAATCGCCCAACCAGTTGGCGGCGGCGAGAAAATCAGCCATATCTTCGAGTATGGTTGGTAATTCATCTTCGCTTAGTTCTTCTTCGCCTTCGCCTTCTTCATCTTTTGCGTCATCAAAAAGTCTCGGTCGAAACACAAACGCTAATCGAATGGCTTGTATTCCAACCTTCTCGCTCGTCCCACCTTCGGTTAATCTCGAGTGCATCACCGCCACTAACCAAGTCGTCGCGCGCCACGTATCACTATACTTCCCCGTCGTTTCTACATCTGTCGCTAATTTAATTACATCTCTCACGTTTTGTTCGTGTTCAGCGCTAAACCCGTTGAGCATCCCAGTCGCTTCCAAATAATCCTTCAACGCGTCCACGGCCTCGTCGTCTCTGCCATATTCAAGCACCGAATGCTCTAAAAACGACGCACCCACAGGACTGACCCGATTATTATCCTCCATGTCGTGTTCCAACCACGTGTGCGTCCAATACTCGTGTCCTCCGTTCCATCGCTCTCTCTCCGTCCCTCTCTCGCTCTTCTCGAGTAACACTTTCAGCCAATTCTGAATCCGAGGGTATATCATCGACCGCTCTAACCCCATGCACTCGCTCTCCTCTCCTTTCTTCTCGTAATCGCACTCGACTAGTTTTTTCATCGCCCCGTTCTTATACAATCCGTAATGGAACAACTTCAAAGACGGATCGATGTTCCGCACTCGAGGCATTTTATTAAACTCCAAAAGCATCATTCCGTTCGAATAGTCATCGATGAGTTCCCAACTCAAACCGCTCGTAAAAAGCTCCGAACCTTCCCACGTTTTATTATCGTGCACCGCAAATCGTGGCAGCACTCTTCGCACGTAATTCGAGGTCCACTGCAACGTGCTCGTGTCCGAACGACCTTCAAAAACGGACTCGTGCGAGTGTATCGAATTCGTTGAAGACGCCGATGATGCCTTTGACGACGACGACGCGTTGGAAAAAGTGGTGAATTCGATCTCGTTCTCTTCCTCCGCGGAGGAGGAGGACAGTTTTAACCCGTTCGTCGAACCGAGCACACGGAGCGATAAAAACACCGCGAGAAGAAGCAAAGATTGGTTTCGCGGAGGAGAAGCGGAGGCGCGTTTGAAGCGTCGTCTCTGCGTCGTCCCTTTTTCTCTTCGCGCGTGCATTTCTGAATTGGAAAAATGAAGGAAAACCATAAATATCTTTTTGCGGCATAAAAAAAAAGCTGCGCGCGCACATACCATCTCTATCCTCGGCTCACACAAAAATCATCATGGACGACGACGACGACGACGACGACGCGAACGAGAATAAATCGCTCCTCGAAGCGCACGCGTCCTTCTTTCAATCCGCGTGCGAAAAGAAGCAAAGAACGACGCAGAAAAATCGAATCGAGTTTACGAGCTTTGACGCGTCCGCGAACGTGCTCCTTTTGAAGATTTACCGAGTCGTCGTCGCCGCCGCCGCCGCCGGTGATGCCGTCGTTTCTTGCGAGGGAAACGAGGCGAAGAGTGAAGAAGAAGGAGAGCTGACGCTGATGTTTCCCGTGAGTTCAATCCATCATCGTCGTCGTCTCTCGTGATTTTCCCCTAGCTCTTTTGGACTTTGGACGTTTTTTCTCTGCTCTTATCGCGCCCAGATTTTACTGACAAACGTTTCTTTTATCTCTCTCTCTCTCTGATGATGATGATTATAATGATATAATAATAACGACAGGAAAACTACCCAAAGTCGGAAGTGATGGCCATCGGCGACGGGGACGCGATCGATGAGACGGAGTTGAACGAAAAGTTGGAAGACGAGACGAGTGGCGCCAAGGCGAACAAGACGGTGTTCGAAGTTTTGCGATTGGTCGGCGAGACATTTTTTGAAGGGAAAGAGTTGAAGCGAATCAAAAGGACGGTTGACGAGGCAGAGAGAATGGCGATTGAAGCCGAGGGAGGGTTAGGAAACGAAGACGAGGAGGACGACGATTTGTGCGCGGGTGACGCGATGGACGCGTCAGGCACGGGGGCGAGGAGCGAGGAGAGGATGGTAAAAATGACCAGGAGGCTTTTGCAAGCGAAGCAGAGGTGTAAAACGAACGAGGAGAGGAGAATGCGGGAGAAAGAGGCGACGGCGATGTGTATTACGCGCGATGGAGGCGACGGTAATAACGATACTAATAACAAGAACGAGAACAACAACAACACGAACGGACAACAAGAGAATACTACCAACGCCGCGAATAAAGGGGGGTCTTACGTAGACTCCGCGGATTTGAAACGAGCGGCGAGGGAACAAATTTTCTCGAGCAACGTCGCTTTTGAGAGGTTGTTGAATGAATTTGAAGATTTGCACAGATTTAATGGCGCGAATAAGTTCAGAAAGTACATCGCCGTCGAATCCAAGAACGATTCCGTGTACTCTTGGGACGTAACGTTTATGAACTTTGAAAACGGGGACATCGCGCGCGATTTGGCACTCGTTAAGAAAAAGTTCGGCTATGACTACATCCAAGTCCGAGTCGAATTGAAAGAAGATTTGCACCCGTTCTACCCTCCGAAAATAACCATCGTGCGTCCACGATTGGAAGGCATAGTAGCCTTGGCATCGTGTCAGCATCCGAAATTTCGACTAAAAAATTGGCAACCGATGACGTCCATGACGGACGTTTTACTCACGGCGAGGACATTCCTCGAGCGGTTCGCGAGAGTTGACGTCACCTGCCCGGCGAACAACAAACGCGCGTATTTGAACGGCGCCTACAACGATCGTGCGAGCAAATTAGATTTAGCATTGTGCGCATTAACTTGCTCTGGAGAAACGCCTCTGATTCCGCGAGCGTTCGAAGACTTGTACGAGAGAGAACGAGAGCTTGAAGAAGAACTTAGGGGAGTTCAAATCAGTGCTTCATCCCCCAGTGCGACGCTCCCGCCGGCGCCAATGACAGAAAGCGTCAACGATAAGAACATAGTTCTCGATAAAGAAATGGAAGAATTGAACGCGAAATTGTTAAAGTCTCGACAGCAAGATCGGGAAAACAAACCAAAGTTGAGAGGTTTCCACAGCGGCGTCGGGTATAGCTCCGCGTCTAGCAACACGAACGAGAAGGGGTCGCGAAATCTTTGGGACGCCAAGGACGCGAAGAAGGCGCAGCTGGCGCAAGATAAGATGAGCAGCGATTTAGTTGATTTTGCCAAGGAGGCTTTGGTAGATATTTCGCACTTTCTCGCCAAACAAGAACAACAACAACAAGAACTCCAACAGATGGAGACAGAAGACTACGAGGATGACGACGAGGAACTCGCCGAGGAGTGCGCGCGGATGATTCGTGTATTTGAAAACGCATCCCTGGCATATTTCTTAGCGCGTGAACTCAAAATTTGCGATTTCAATAACATGGCTGATCGCGCCGAGTATTACACCTCTTTACTCGAGTGTGTTCTCGTGTTTTGTAAAACGCTCGTACCGACGTTAAAAGAGGGTGTGCGTCAGGCTTTCGAGAAATACGATAACATGCGCGACATCTTACACCAGGCCAAAACTTTTTTGCACGTCACGGAAAGAGCCAACAAAGCAGTCGCGCAAGACAAGTACAAAGAAAGAGATCAAGAGGAAATTATCTTGGAAAATGCAGCCAAGTTGATTGTTCGAGTCGGAACAGCGATCGAGGCGAACGCAATCGTCGATTTGACTAAAGACGACGAGGCGATGACGAGAGGAAGCAACAAACGAAAGAAAGTTACCACACCTGAGGCACGCGAGAAAGATCTAGATCAAGCATATTGCTCCGCGCTCAGTCGCCCGGGTTTTCAATTTGACAACTTTGCGCTTGCTGATACGAGTCAGTACAAAGACAAACTGCGCAACCAAGAGAAGAAACCTAACACGAGTGCCATCGCACGCGCCGTCGCGATGATTTCTGGTTCTCTTCCTCTCTCGGTATCCTCCTCCGCGTTTGTTCGCGTGGACGAGAACCAGGCGCAGTTATGGTCATTCTTAATCACTGGCCCAGAAGGTACGCCGTACGATTCTGGAGCTTTCATTTTCGACGCCATGCTCACCTCAGACTTTCCGAACAAACCGCCTTTGGTAAATCTGAAAACGACCGGCGGCGGTCGCGTCCGGTTCAACCCGAACCTTTACAACGACGGTAAAGTGTGCTTATCGTTACTCGGCACGTGGACCGGCGGCGAAGGTGAAGGATGGGTCCCGGAAACTTCAAACATGCTTCAAGTTATCTTGAGTATCCAGTCCTTGATTTTCGTGGCTGACCCGTGCTTCAACGAACCGGGTTGGGAAAAAGATCGAGGCACAGACGTCGGCGACGAGAAAGATTTCGAATACAACGCGGTGATCAAAATTGCCACTTTAGAGTGGGCAATTTTAGATCACGTGAGACGCTTAAATCGGAAAAAAAACAACGCTTCGACCAAAGATGGTCCATTTGACGAAGTCCTGCGCGCGCATTTCTTGAACAAACGCGACCACATCCTCGCCTCTTTGAAATCCAAATGGATGCGCGAAGCGAAAGAAAACAAAAGCTCCGAGGTGTGTGCGAAAATCCACTCGGAAAAACTGGAGGCAAAGTTTACCGAAGTCGCCAAGGAGTTGATGGCGTTGAAGTGAGAGGTGAAGTGTCGATAAATCCGAACCGAAAGTCTCGAACAATCTATCGACGCTCATTAGAGCGTGAGCGAAAGAAAAAACGACCGGCGGCGGAAGCGAGAAAGCCGTCGAGAAGAAAAATAGCGAAGGCAACGCGCGTGCGTAGTCGTCTTGTAGAACGAGCGAACCAAAGAAAGAGAGCGAAAGCTAAACCATCGTCGTTGTAATATTATAATCACCCGCTCGCGAAAGAAGAGAAAACCTAAACCTTCAGCGCGCTTGCGTGCCCACATTCCTTTCGTTTTTCGAATTTTCTCCACTCTCTCGTCGAGCCTTGAAATCTTTTTTGAATACATAACACACGCGAACGAAGAAGAAGAAGCGTGAAGATGTCGTCGAGGTCGCCTCGCTCGACGCGTAAACGTGCGGTCAATTACTTCGAGCGCTCTTCTTCCGAAGAAGAAGAAGATTCGGAGGATTTCACCGCCGGTGTTCCGTGGCAAACGAGACGCGCGCGACGAGAAGACGAAGATGCGAAGAAGGAAACGCACGTCTTGAGCTCTTCTTCTTCCGACGACGACGACGACGACGACGACGCTCGCGGACAACCGCGCGGCAACGCGAAGAAGAAGAGGAAAAAGACACTGCAGAAGAAATCGGCGAGAGAGTTTGAAAACATGCTGTTGCAATCGGCAGAGAAGACGAGAGGTTTCGGCACGTCCGTGAGAGAAAAAATGCGAAGGAAACGAGAAAAGATGGAAAAACAGAGGAAATTTTTAAACGCGAGCGCTCGCGCGTCCGAGGAGGACCCAGGAGAAGAAGGAGAAGAAGAAGAAGAAGAAGAAGACGCGGGGGGGATTTCGGGGCGAGGACGGAAGCGTAAAGCGAGGAACTCGAACGAGCGGAGGAAAGGAAAGGTGTTTGACGACTCTTCGGATTCGGAACCGACGGCGGCGATGAAACGGGTGCAGGCAGTTCCGGAGAGAAGTCCTCCGAGATACGCGAGGCGGAAAGCGGCGCCGGCGGTGTTTAAAGATGTCAGCTCGGACGAGGAGGCGTTTTTTGTCACCAGTTCGGAAGAAGAAGAGGAGGACGACGACGACGACGAAAGCTACGATTCCGACGATAGCGAGAGACGGAGGAAGAACAAGATGAAGAGTAGCAATAAAAAGAAGAACAAAAGCCACGAGATTGAAGAAGAGATGCGCGCGGAAGAGACGTATAAGATTGAGAAATTATTAGGATGTAGAAAATCGTGTTCTGAAGAAGGCGCGAGCGGCGAGATGGAATACTTAGTCAAGTGGAGTTATTATTCGTACAGAGACGTGGAGTGGATGCTCGCGAGCGAATTGAACAAAATGGGCGAGAGTTCAAAGGTAAACGCGTACAGAAGAAAGTACGGCACCGCTCCGAGCCCGGATCCGGACGATTTGTTTCCGAGCGAGTATTTGGAAATTGAAAGGATTTTCGCGACGAAAGAAACGGAGGAGTGGGTGGAGTACGAGGACGACGACGACGACGTTGTGAAGCAGGAGGACAATGAGAGCGAGGTTGAAATTATCGACGACGACGAAAACGATGAAAAGAAGAAGAATACAACGACTAAAGTTGAGATGGTGAGATACTATTACTGCAAGTGGAAGAGTTTGAATTATTCGAGCGCTACGTGGGAGCCGGAGTCAAGTTTGACGAGCGAAGAAGATCTGAAAGAAGTTGCCCGCTTTATGGCTTATTCGGATCCATCGCCTCCTGATACTTCTGCGCTCCAAAAAGAATGCGAGCATTTACTAAAGACGCGAGATAAGTTTAAAGACACGACTGGATCGCTCGATCCGACCATTCCGGAGTTTAAAAACGGCATGCGTTTGCGAGAGTATCAAGAAGCCTCATTTCGTTGGATGGTAACCAACTTTTACAAGAAGAAAAACGTCATATTGGGCGACGAAATGGGTCTAGGCAAAACAGCGCAGACCATCGCTGTCTTAGAATACGCCAGAAGGTATAAATACAAGTACCGTCCGTCGTTTTGCGTCGTCGCACCGCTTTCAACGTTGACGCATTGGAGACGAGAAATTGAGAAATGGACCGATATGAATGCGATTATCTTCAATGGCAACGTCGACGACAGAGATAAGTGCGAAAAATACGAATTCTGGTTAAACAAGGAAGCGGGAGAGGTCAAGTTTGACGTTCTCTTAATCTCCTACGAAATCATTCTCAAACACGGCGAAACCGCTTTGAAAGATTTTACGTTTGAAGCGCTCGTGGTGGACGAGGGGCACCGTTTGAAGAACATTGAAAACGCAACCACGCGATCGATTTTATCCATGCACTACGACTGGTTGCTCATGTTAACCGGTACGCCGATTCAAAACAACGTCAAGGAGTTGTTTGGTTTGATGCACGTGCTCGCGCCAGAAATTTATCCAGACTGGGAGACATTTGTCGAAACGTTTGGTTTGGATCCCGCACATGCGGCGAGTATACATCATCAGCCGACGGCGGAACAGGTCATAGCTATACGAGAGGCGCTAAAGCCGAGGATGTTGAGACGATTAAAAGACGACGTAGAAAAAATTCCCGCGAAGGAGGAAATTGTGGTGAGAGTAGAGTTGTCCGCGCAACAACGCGGCTATTACACCGCTGTCGCCGAGAAGAACATCGGCGTCTTGCTCGAAGGCGCCAAAAGTAAAAACACACCGCAGTTGAGAAATATATGCATGGAGCTCCGAAAAGTATGCAATCACCCATTCTTGTGCGATGGATTGGAGGACGATTACATCGAAAGGCGCCGGTCGGCGTTGAAAGAAGGCGAAGAGATGCCGTCGCAGCTGGACCTTCTGACGCAAAGTTCGGGGAAAATGAACTTTCTCGGGAAATTGTTATCAAAATTGAAACGAGACGGGAGCAAAGTTTTGATTTTTTCGCAGTTTAAACGCGTGTTGGACATTTTACAAGACTACTTGTTCTTGTTAAAGTTGCCCTGCGAGCGTTTAGACGGCGATAGCGCGGTGCAACAGCGCCAGGAAGGTATCGACCGATTTAACGATCCCGAGCAAGACTCGTTTGCATTTTTACTCTCCACGAGAGCCGGCGGGGTAGGAATCACGCTCACGGCAGCAGATACGGCGATTATTTTCGACTCGGACTGGAACCCTCAGAACGATTTGCAAGCCATGGCGAGATGCCATCGCATCGGACAAACGAAAGAAGTAAAAGTCTACCGATTAATCACGAATGGCACGTACGAGTACGAACTGTTCCAATCGGCGTCTCGCAAAGCAGCTTTGGACGAGGTGTTAATCGGCGGTGGCGGTGCAGATATGGATGATGATGAAGATGAAGATTACGGCGGATACGCAAGTTACGATGAGGATGGCGAAAACAGGAGAGTAAATGGAGGTCAAAAGACGAAGAAAAAGAAGAATGAAGCAGAACGCATCACCGCGCTCTTACAGAAAGGGTTGCAATTTGCGCGTATGGGAGAGAGCGCCAACGAAGAATCAAAAAGATTTGAGGATGAAGATATCGATACGATCTTGACCAAACGCGCGGACGTTAAAACCATAGGTCCGAAGAAAGGAAACGCGTTCTCGACGTTTACTTTTGATGCGAGAGAAGAGGAGGATAAAAAGAAGTTTGGCGACGACGTCGACCCGGCGGAGTATTGGAAGACAATGTTCCCGGAAGCTGCTCGAAAGGCGGAGGAAGAGAAAAAAAATCGTGCCACTATCGACGAGAGTCTCATTGTATACGGAAGAAGAAATCGCGTGAGTACTATCAGTGAGAACTTAAATCTGAGCTTCTTGGAAGGTGGGCGGTCGCGAGGACGAGAAAAAAGAGACGTTACTTACGATCCATCGAGCGAAAAAGAAAGGAGACCAGACGGGAGAGGTAAAAATTGCTGGACGACACGAGAGATTAAAATTGTATACGATTCCATTTTTACGTACGGTTGCCCGTACGAAGATACCAGACGCGTTGTTTTCTCACGCGAGGTTCGAGAGGGCATCGCCGAAGTTTCTGGACGCTCGGAGCAAGACATCAAAGCCGTCGCCAGATCGTTGCTTGGCATTTTTGACGTTTTGCGCAAAGACAGCAGCGTCACGGCGCAAACCTTAGCAAACACGGATTCACTCTTTACGAATGCTTTCCCGCGCTCTGAAAATCTACTCGCGGACGTGAAAAAGGCGTTCGAGAATCGACAAAGCAGACTCTTCGAGCGGAAAAACTTGGCAGATTTGTTTGAGAAAACGCGCACGGATGAAGATTACGTTTGGAAGGCGGACGAGTTGCCGACGCTAAAAAATGAAGAAGAAATTAGCGACGTTTCGATGTTGAAAGCGCAAACGTGGTACAGCGAGCTACTTTTGCCAACGCGTTCTTGGACCGTCCAGCACGATTTAGCTTTGCTGCGGGGAAGTTTGGAGATTGGATTTACGCCGTGGAACTTTGCAAAAAGTAGCGAACAGTTTGAGGCTATATATCACGAAAAACAGATTGGAAGTATCACGGTCGACGCATCTGTCCCAGCCACTGGCGCTGCCGCTGCCGCTTCCCCCGGGTCGTATCGGCGGGAGGATATCCCCAGTGAGTTACATCCTCCCATATCTTATCCTCCTTCTCTTCTTCCTCCCATACAGCTCGAAGAGTTTAAAAGCATCGCGAGAGCGAGACTGCCTCATTTGCTTTCCAAGATGAACGGGAAGAGCGCGAAAGCTGTGCAATGGATTGGAGGAGCAGCAGCGGGTGGGATCGCGGCTGTAAAACTTCAATGGGGTGGGATCGCGGCTGTAAAACTTCAATGGACGCATGAATTGAAGGAGAAGCTTTACAGCGCGCTTGAGGAGTTGATGACGACGCACAAGCGCATCACCCCTAAGAACTTGTGGGACGAGATGCGCGTCACGGAGTTGACGAGAGACCACATCGCGAGTTATTTACAAAGAGTGCGAAAGAACGAAGTGAATCGACCGGATCTCTTCTCGAGACTACAACAATACGAGCAGAATTTCTTTGATCAACAACAAAATCGTCAACGCAATGAAGTCCAATGGACGCATGAATTGAAGGAGAAGCTTTACAGCGCGCTTGAGGAGTTGATGACGACGCACAAGCGCATCACCCCTAAGAACTTGTGGGACGAGATGCGCGTCACGGAGTTGACGAGAGACCACATCGCGAGTTATTTACAAAGAGTGCGAAAGAACGAAGTGAATCGACCGGATCTCTTCTCGAGACTACATCTGCACGAGAAGAGATTATTTGATCAACAAAATCGTAATTATAGGCAAACGTTTTTGAATAAGTTTGGCGATTCCGATGGAGTAGTGAAGGAGAAGCCTGAAAAAAAGTATGCCCCGATCAGGCTGGCAGCGACGCGACTTTGGTACGCGGAAGAAGAGCTTAAAAAACTTTCCAGAAAGAACAGCAGGAGTTTAGATGAGATGGAAACTGATCACTATCGAAAAAAACAAGATCTTCTTGTCATGCAAGACGCCGAAGTTAAAGCGAAAATCCAATGCGGCATATCGGACGAATATTTGGGAGCGTTGCAAAGAGCGAACCAGATGAACATGGCGCAATTCTCGGCGAACCTTGACATGGAAAGGGAAAGTTTCATGAAAAATGCGCGCGAGGAGGAAGAACTTTTGCGAATAAATATTAAACAACGCGAAACGGAATTGAAAGAAGCGACAGAAAAGGAAGAACAAGAAAAGGAAGTCATCAAAGAAACTGAGGAAGAAAAGCATCGTCGCGATCATCATCAACAACATGATCACGCAGAAGTCATCGAACTCATCAGCGACGACGATAAAGACGACGAGTAAAATCCACAGTCGCGACTTTT
>Ga0181578_10000581_pt1 | contig 34773 bp, 33 predicted proteins | sample 071ome_21_FD_148659 | JGI IMG/M metagenome (GOLD analysis project Ga0181578, IMG submission 148659) | Coastal salt marsh microbial communities from the Groves Creek Marsh, Skidaway Island, Georgia - 071401CT metaG (spades assembly) | ecosystem: Environmental > Aquatic > Marine > Intertidal zone... | reverse complement strand
CGGTCGATGCACCCAACGATACCGAAGCCATGCTGCCGTTACCGCAGCCAAGCCAAGTGCTAGGATCCAAAACATCGCACAACTCTAAGACGCAACGCGCCCGCTGTACATCAACGGAAATAGGACTCCATGGCGCCTCGACGGCGCGTATCCAGCGTCACACAATGGAATCCTCCACCCAACATGCGTGAATGACGGAGCTGGAGCGGCACCACTTCAAGCCCCTTACTCTCAAGGAGCCGAATCAGTGCCGTTTGGTGTTTGTCCACGACCACGGTTTCCGGACCCAGACTGAAAAGATTCATATCGATCCATTCGCTGCCGATCGCCTGTCGAAGATAGTCCTGGCTGTGGCGCTCTTGATTCTCCATCGGAGGACTGAAGATAATCTCCCACTCTTTAAGAAAAGCGGGCATCGTGTCCATGGACAGACGTCCTGGGTTTGCCAGCACCAGACCAGGTCGCAGCGCGACCAGCGTGGAATCGACATGGCTGCCGAAGTAGACATCTTTCATGAAATGAATCCGATATTCATCTCCCAGTATGCGCTGCAGCCAATGACCCCCGAGTTCGTTTCCCGTCGCGCTCACCAAATAGAGAAGGTCCCTTCCAAAACGCAGCACGTTTGCCGCATCAAATGCAGGCTCATCGTTGCGAGGGGTCGGCTTTTCTAAATCCACATCAAAAAGCTCGTCAGCCAGTACCGGTTTCGGGGCGCTGAACCAGACGGCGTTTGACGATAAGTACTCCATAAGAAGGCGTCGATAACTCCCCGTCTCCAAAGAGCGGCCACGAATGACATTCGGCGTTTCAATCACACGATCGCCGATGACGAGCAGGATGTCGCGTGGGCAATAGTTGTAATATCCCTCGCACTCCCATTGGGTCGTTCGAATCTTTTCATGGTGCGGCCAGGGGTCGGGCCGGCGCACCGTAATGCCGCGAGCCGTCATCATATCGGCGAAGGCCTGGAGGTCTTCTTCCGTTTCCTCAATGATCTGTTGTGAGAATGCGCCCTGCGGTATCTCGCTCAGCGAGCGATCGGGATACTCCGCCAGCCGCGTGCTCAAATCCGCAAAAGGGAAACGAGCGCCCATGGGATTCCCAACGATCACTTCTTCAAGTGGATCCCACTCGTTGCAGCTCCACACCTGGCTCATATCGATATCACTCGGACTGTTTTGTTTCCCATAAGAAAGGGCCGCACCAAAGCGGCCCTTTCGCTGGACTCAAAGAGACGGCTCTAACCCCCAACAGCCTCCCAGAGGCTGCTGCCGTGGCAGCTCATCGTCTCGCCTTCTAAGGCAGAGGCATCCGAATCAGGATACGCATCCCAAAACTTTCCGTAGTGCGTGAAGGATTTCCAAGTGACCGTATAAAGCACGTCGGTGCCGAGCCCGTCCGCACCGGACGCGACCGGAAACAGTACGCTTTGGGTCAGACCATCACCCCCGGGCACCTTCATCGCGGCGGCTTTCCACTTTTCAGCGTGGGCAATGACAGCCTCCTCTGACACGTCGTCGTTGAGTTGGCATCGCCAAACCTGCATCGGAGTTGCGGCGTTAGCAATCGGCGATAGCGCTAGCAATAGGCCAGCAGCTGCAAATAAGGTCTTTGATTTCATAATGGTTCTCCTTTCAGAAATTCGGGTGGGGCTCGCTTGAGACTCTCGTTCGCTTTCTCGACATTTGTATATAACACTGAAAGGGGTGCTAACTCAACTTCCGTCCCCGAATCCGATTGAAACTTAAGAAAACACCCGTAGACTTCAGGGTAGTCCCTCGCCGCATGGCCTGCGGACCTACTTTAAATACCTGCGGAGATATTCATATGACAATAAAGAGGATTCAGGTTGGCGATCGCATGAGCCAAACCGTGGTGCACGGAAACACGGTATATACCGCTGGACAGGTCGCGCTCGAGGCTCCCGGCGCGAGTGCAGCCGACCAAACCCGAGATATTCTGGGCCGCATTGATTCGCTTCTTGCTGAGGCCGGAACAGAAAAATCCAAACTGATCTCCGCCACGATTTGGCTTTCCGACATGAGTACGTTTGCCGAGATGAACGAGGTCTGGGATGCCTGGGTGACACCCGGCGCAACCCCCGCGCGGGCGTGCGTTGAAGCAAAACTCGCGGCGCCGCAATTTACCGTTGAAATTGCGGTCATTGCGGCTCTCGATTGAGCTGATCGGATTCCATGCGCGTCGTCATCCTAGGCGCTGGTCTTGCTGGAATCACCAGCGCCTGGGAATTGCTGCGTGACGGCCATGACGTTACCGTTATCGACCGGGCGTCAACGCCTGCCGATTTCACCTCTCGCGCGAACGCCGGCTTGATTGCGCCCGGGCACGCTTTTGCCTGGGCCTCTCCCGCCGTTCCCAAAATCATGATGCGCTCATTATGGCGAAACGATCAGGCTATTCGTTATCGCCCGAGCCTAAACCCCCGTCAATGGCAGTGGCTTGCCATGTTTCTGGGGCAATGCACTGCTGAGAACGCTCGTACGAACACGCTACGAAAAACGCGACTCTGCCAGTATTCCCAGACGCGCCTTCAGACCGTCGCGGGTGAGACGGGATTTGAATACCATCGAAACATCGGCGGATTGATCTATTTTTATCGTTCGGATCGTTCCTTTGAAGCGGCAGCCCTGAAAAGCGAGATTCTTACGCAGGCGGGCGTGAAGATCGAAAGCCTTAGCCGCGATGAGGTGATCGATCGTGATCCCGGCTTGGCCGATGCCAAAGATAAGATCGCGGGCGCATTATTCGTGCCTTCTGACGAAAGCGGCGATGCCCGAGTGTTTACCGATGCGCTTGCCAAGAAATGCGAGTCCCGAGGAGCCGTGATCAGAATGCAGACCGAAGTGCGCGGTTTTCAAACCCAGAATAATCAGCTGACCGCAGTGGTTACGCAAGACGGCACATTCACAGGCGATCTTTTTGTGATGTCGCTCGGTGTGTTCAGCCCGCAACTCTCGCGATCACTGAAGGTCCATCTGCCGATCTATCCGGTAAAGGGTTATTCGGTAACACTAAACACAAATGTCTCCCACGTACTACCTAAACTCGGCGGTGTGGATGAAGACAATCTCCTGGCCTACTGCCCGATGGGTGACCGCCTGCGGCTCACGGCCACGGCGGAGATAGGCACGTACAGCACTCGCCATCGACCCAGCGACTTTCGGGTCATGCTCTCAAAAGCCAAGGATCTCATGCCGCGGGCGGCTGATTTCTCAACGCCGGAATACTGGGCGGGGCTGCGCCCCATGACGCCGACGGGTTTACCGATTATCGGCCGCTCGAAATGGGATAATCTCTGGCTCAATACCGGCCACGGCCACATGGGCTGGACCATGTCGTGCGGGTCGGCACGACTGCTTGCCGATCTGATTGCCAAGCAACCCACAGAAATTCCGATGGACGGGATGGAACCAAGCAATACGGGACTACATTAATGGAACCACAAGCGAGTTATCAGCAAGATTTCATAAATCTCAAGAATCTTCCATTTACCGTTGATGACGGCATCGCCGCGCGCGCGCGAATCGGCGTCGTTGTCCTCGCTACCGATCACAGCATTGAGCATGAGTACCGTCAAATCGTGACGCAGCCCGGTGTTGCGGTCTATCAGTCGCGCATCCCGAATTCGCCCACCATCACGCCAGATAACCTTCGGGCCATGGAGCCGCACATCACAGACCGGGCAAAGCTCATTTTGCCGGGGATTCCGCTGGATGTCGTTGCCTATGGTTGCACGTCCGCCTCAATGATCATTGGGGAAGAGCGCGTTTTCGAGCTCATTCATGCGGCACGACCAGAAGCAAAAGCCACCACGCCGATCACCGCGGCATTTGCTGCTTTCCGAGCAACCGGATGTAAACGCATTGGCGTCCTTACGCCCTATTCCGACGAGGTCAACCAATACATTCGGCGCTATATCGAAGATAAAGGATTTGAAGTACCGGTGTTTGGATCCTTCAATCAGGATGACGACAACCTGGTGGCGCGTATCTCAGCCGAGAGCATGAAAGCAGCCGCGCTGGAGATCGGGAGTCATGACAACGTTGACGGCGTGTTCGTTTCCTGCACCAGCCTGCGCCTCGCCCACTGCGTCGCCGATATCGAAAACGCTTTAGGCAAGCCGGTCACCTCTTCGAACCACGCAATCATCTGGCACAGTCTGCGCCTGGCGGGCATCAATGACTCGATAGAGGGCTTTGGAAAACTCTTCACACTGCCCGCCTGATTCGCCTGCAGAAACCGGCCTTATGACTCGCAAGATCGTAATCATTGAACACCACGATGAACTGCGCGAAGACCTTGCCTCGCTTCATCTGCAACATCAAGGCTTCGCGGTCGAATGGTGCCAGCCGTTCAAGGGTCAAAACTTACGTCCAGCAGATGACGCGCTCGCGGGCGCCGTCATTCTCGGGGGAGCGCCGAACGTTGATCAAATGAACCGCTCCCCCTTCCTTTATGACGAGGTGCGCTGGATTGAGCAATGCTTAAAGCTCGATATCCCCATCTTGGGGCTATGTCTGGGTGCCCAGTTGATCGCCCATACCTTGGGCGCAAGAGTAGCGCCTCATGCAGACGGCGCCGAAGAGTTTGGCTTTTACGAGATTCTTCCATCGGCCGACGCGCCGGGTTTTGTTCCGGATGGGTTTCTCGCGGCGCAGTATCACGGGCGCGGTTTTGAGATCCCAAGTGGTGCTGTCAGTCTCGCTCGCGGAGAACTTTTTCCCAATCAGGCCTTTCGATTTGGTCAAAAGGTGGTTGGCACGCAGTTTCATCCTGAGTGCACACAAGCCATGTGGCAGCGCTGGCAGGCCTTCCCCGAAGCGCCCTGGGATAAGCCCGGCGCCCAATCGCGTGATGAGCAAAACCGACTCGCCGAAGCGACGCTTGCGCGTGCGGGCGAGTGGTTTATCAAGTTCCTAGATCAGTTATTTCCCTCCACGCTCTCTCAGAGCGCTTAATCTCGAGTCTGAAATGTCCATTCCTTCTGTTCATATCTCCCATGCACTAAATAATCCTTCGGCAGTTGGAGATCAGGCGTGTCCTGAAAAAGTAAAAGCCATCCTGCCCCCCGCGCGCTGCGCGCTGGCGCGCGAGACGATCTCAAAGTGGCCCGGTTACACCCCGACTGAACTGTATGATCTCACTGGGCTTTCAAACGCTCTCGGCGTGAGATCCATCTTCTATAAAGACGAGAGCAAACGTTTCGGCCTGGGTAGTTTCAAAGCGCTCGGCGGTGCGTATGCCGTGCAACAGGTACTCCAACAAGTTCTGAGCGAAATGCTTCCGGACGAGACCGTATCACTTGATGACATCAACAGCGGAAGATTCGCCGAGACCGTAAAGAATATTACCGTGGTAACCGCAACCGACGGCAATCATGGCCGCTCTGTAGCCTGGGGTGCTGAGCGATTTGGCTGTTCGTGCATGATTTATATGCATGCGGGCGTGAGCATAGGTCGTCAGCAGGCCGTCGAGCGTTACGGTGCCACAGTCGTTCGTGTTGCGGGAAATTACGATGACTCGGTGCGACAGGCTGATCTCGATGCGAAAGAGAACGGTTGGCACATCGTGTCGGATACGTCATACCCAGGATATATGGAAGTTCCCCGCGATGTCATGGCGGGCTATACCCTCATGACCACCGAGGCCATGGATCAACTGCCCGAAGGAGTCACTCCCACGCATGTGTTTATTCAAGGCGGGTGCGGCGGTCTGGCGGGCGCCGTCTGCGCCGATCTGTGGTTTCGCTATGGCGCAAAGACTCCACGCATGATCGTTGTCGAACCGGATCCGGCCGCCTGCCTTTACGAGAGCGCCAAAGCCGGCGAAGAAAAAGTAGTCAACATCACAGAAGAAAGCATCATGGCAGGTCTTTCATGTGGCGAAGTGTCCGCGCTGGGCTGGGAAGTTCTGAAACTGGGCGCGGGGCATTTCACAACCATCTCGGACTCCCCCGTCGCACCGCTCATGAAACTCATGGACGAGGCGGTAGCACCCGACCCATCCATTGTTGCGGGAGAGTCGGCGGTGGCCGGCCTCGCGGGCTTAGTTGCCGCCCAGCAAAAACCCGATGTTGCAAAAGCGATGCAGATTGATGACAAAAGCGTTGTACTGCTCTTTGGCACCGAAGGCGCGACCGATCCGGAACTTTACGAAACACTGGTGGGTCATCCTGCCGCCCATATTCCCTCGTAGGGCCACATTTATGACTGAACCCGCACGCGGTTTTCCCCAAGCTGAATTCGAGGCCCGGACCGCTACCACGCAACAGTGGATGCTCGATATTAAGCTCGATGCGCTTATCGTGACCACGGAGGCGGAGATTCGCTATCACACCGGGTTTCACACCCAGTTTTTTGAAAGCCCAACGCGACCCTGGTTTCTGGTCATTCCGGCGGAGGGCAAACCCATTGCCGTTATACCCACGATCGGTGAATCAGGCATGCAGGCCACGTGGATTGATCAAGTTCATACGTGGCCCGCACCGAGACCTGCGGACGACGGTGTTTCGCTTCTACAGAGCACGATAAAAGATCTACCCAGACGCTTTGGGCGTGTGGGTATGCCGATGGGTCCGGAGAGCATTCTGAGGATGCCGGCTGCGGATGCGAGAACCCTCGCACAGGGTCTGGGCTCTGAGATAGTTGACTGTGCAGAACATCTACTACAGCAGCGTTTCGTGAAATCGAAGGCAGAGATCGAAAAAATCCGCCACGCCTGTCAGATCACCTCTGGAGCCTTTGAGGCGCTTCCCGCCTACGCATCAATCGGCGAGACGGAACTCGACATCACCCGCAAAATGCGAATTGAACTCCTGCAGCAGGGTGCCGATAACACTCCTTTTATGGTGGCGGGATCTGGCCAAGGCGGCTACGACAGCATCATCATGGGTCCGACCAGACGCACGCTTGAAAGCGGCGACGTACTGATCATCGATACTGGAACAACGTTCGACGGGTATTTTTGTGACTTTGATCGAAACTATGGCTTTGGCCACGTCGCCGACGATACGGCGCGAGCCAATGCTGCCGTGCATGCAGCGCTTGACGCCGGATTTGCCGCGGCGCGCCCCGGAGCGAAAATGAAAGAGGTGTGGAGCGCTATGTGGAAGATCATGGAAGACTTTGGCGCGCTTGGCAACAGTATCGGGCGAATGGGTCACGGCCTGGGCATGCTGCTTACTGAGTGGCCTTCGGTACATCCGGAGGATGAGCGTGTGCTTGAGGCAGGCGTCGTAATGACGTTGGAGCCCGGCATGACCTTTGCACCGGGACGCCAGCTCGTGCACGAGGAAAATATTGTTATCACGGAGGACGGCGCCGAATATTTAACGCGCCGTGCGCCCCCTGAGATCCCGGTTATCGCTTAAACGAGTCAGTTCTAACGATCTACGTCTACCATTAGAGCAAGGCAAAATCCGAGCGGCTCTTTTTGAGACGTCGGAATCACAGTGCTTTCGTGAAAAAGCGAACCAGCAGATCCTGATAGCGCTCGGGCTCGCGCAAAAGGCCTTCGATGTGATCCGCGCCACTGAACGTATGCAGCGCAACTTCCTCCCCGACAGATGCAGCATAGGCCGTTAAATCCAGAGCGTTCTGGTATGCAACGCGCGAATCTGCGTCCCCGTGCAGCACTTGGGCTGGCCGCCCTTTGAGCGCATTAATACCGTCGGCCGGACGAACCCGCATCAAATCAATTCCGCGAATACGGGCCGCCCAGTAAGCTGCGCGCCAGAGCTCGCCGGGAAAACCCTGGTACCTGACCTCGTCTGTCGCCGCGCGGTTAAAGTCAAAGACCGGCGCCTCCAAACTAAAAGCCGCGATCTCAGTATTCTTGGCTGCAGAAATAATTGCCGCTAACGCGCCGCCTGAAACACCGTGCACTCCTATTTTTGAAAGCGGGATGGCCTTCATACTTTTAAGCCAATACGCCGCAGTGATGATGTCATCCGATTCATCCTGTCCTGCTGAATGGCGACCGTCCTCACACGTGGTCTCGCCCTGGTCGCGCAGATCCATCAACAGCACATTGAAGCCGGCGCGGGCGAGCATCGCTGCGGGCATCAGCGTGTCGAAATTGTGCCGAGAGCTGTTGATTCCGTGAACCACGATTACCGTTTCTTTTGCTCGAGGGTACGACGGCGTCATCCACCATGCCGCGAGACTGACCGGGCGGTTAGGATCGAGAATTCGAACCGACTCGAAGGGCACATCCGACAACCACCAGCGGGAGAGATCGTGATCCACCCACCGATTCCAGCCCTCCCCTCGAAATGGCCCCTCACCCACTCCGGGCGTTTGAAATCTCGAGGGGGTATTGCCCGCATGAAAGGAATGCACTCCGCAGTGAACGGCTGTGCCTGCCCGATAAACGTAGTCGCCGAGCGCCAGCGCACCGATCAAAAGAATGATCGATGCAGCAGCTCCGAACTTTAAGAACCGCGCCAACATTTGCATTTCTTTCCCCGCCCTAGGCAAGGGTTGCCGTTGTGACCCCGGCCGTTGACCTTCGGATCCTTGGTGCCGAGCGAATCAGCATCTGGGTGTAATCAGACTGAGGCGAATCAATCAAACGCGCGGTCTCCTCTTCTTCAACAAGCCGACCCCCTTTAAGCACGCCGATACGGTGAGCCATTACCCGGACCACCGCAAGATCATGCGTAATAAAGAGGTATGTCAAACCCAGATCGTCCTGGAGCTCCTTAAGAAGATTCAGAACCTGCGCCTGCACGGAGACATCCAGAGCCGAGGTCGGTTCATCGCAGACGATAAATTCCGGACGAGAGGCTAGCGCTCGCGCGATTGAAATTCGTTGGCGCTGGCCACCGGAAAACTCATGTGGAAAGCGAGCGGCATCCGATGCCGACAAGCCTACCTGCTCGAGCAGTTCGTGGATGCGATGGATCTCAGCCTGTGGGCTCTGCACAAGTCCAAAGACCCTTAGCGGCTCTGCGAGGATACTGCCCACCCGCCAGCGCGGATTCAGCGAGGCATAGGGAGACTGGAATACCATCTGCAGCCGCTGACGAATCTTGCGATGCTCTGCCTGTGTTCGAGAACGATCATGAAGATCGTGCCCATCGATCAGAATACGTCCCGCAGACGGTCGCAACAGCCCAACGGTCATGAGTGCGATCGTCGATTTGCCGGAACCGCTCTCACCCACCAGCGCATACGTGCGTCCTTTTTCAATCGAGAACGAAACATCACTCACCGCGTCGAGAAACCGTTTGGGTCGCCGGGCAATCATTCGCACGAGCCACGGCTCCGATAAGTCAAAACGTCGGCGCAATCCTTCGACGCGGATTAGTTCATTCATCGCCGTATAGGAAGCAGGCGGTACCTGCAGTCAGTTGGGGTTGCTCGTGCTTACAGCGTGCAAGGACATGCTCGCATCGTGGATGGAATCGACACCCGGTCGGGAGCGCATCGAGGCGAGGCATCACGCCGGGAATCTGAAAGAGCTTGGTATTGATATCGCCCGTCTCTACCGATGGTGTGGATGCGATAAGCCCTCGTGTGTAAGGATGTTTAGGCTGCGTGAGCAACGTAGCCGTTGGTCCAATTTCGGCCAGCCGTCCCGCGTAGAGCACCGCGACCCGATCCGTCGTCTCTGCGATCACGCCCATATCGTGCGTGATCAACATGACGGATGCCCCGCGCTCCTGACAAAGCCGCTTGAGCAGTTCAAGGACCTGCGCCTGAACCGACACATCAAGCGCTGTGGTGGGCTCATCGGCAATGATGAGCTCCGGCTCCGCACACAAAGCGAGCGCGATCACTACGCGCTGGCGCATTCCGCCGGAAAATTCATGCGGGTAAGCGCCAAATCGGCCGGGGTCAATACCCACCTCCTCAAGGCCCGCGATGGCCTTACGCCGCGCCTGATCACTACCGATCATCAAATGGGTCTGGATTGTCTCTACCAGTTGATCACCGATGGTGCGTAGCGGATTCAGACTTGTCAGCGGATCTTGAAAGACCATGCTGATGCGCTTGCCTCGAATACGAGAGGCAGGATCGGATACTTGCTCATCGATACGCTCACCGCCCAGCCAAATCTCGCCGCGATCGATGTAGCCCGGCGGATCAATAAGCCCAATGATTGCGGCCCCCGTCATAGACTTACCGGCTCCTGATTCCCCCACAAAACCAATAATCTCGCCCCTTCGGATATCAAACGAAATATCGTCAATGGGCACCAACTCACCGTGGCGATGCGGAAACACCACGCGAAGATTGCGCACCGCGAGAATCAAGTCGCTCATTTCAGCCTTGGATTCAGTGTGTCGCGTAACCAGTCACCCAGCAGATTTACAGAAAGCGCGAGCGCGAGCAACGTGGCCGCCGGGAAGATCAAAATCCACCATTCGCCGGAAAAAAGAAAGTCCTGGCCGATGCGGATCAGGGTGCCGAGACTGGGCTCTGTCGGTGGCGCTCCGACGCCCAAAAAAGAAAGCGTAGCTTCCGCAATAATCGCCAGTGCTAGAGTAATCGTAGCAATCACGAGCACCGGCGAGAGCACGTTGGGGAGAATATGCCGCAACATGATCTGTCCACTACCAAGCCCAATCAATCGCGCCGCCTGTACATACTCTTTTTCTTTCTCGACAAGCGTGGTGCCACGCACGGTGCGCGCGAACGGCACCCACTCCGAAAGACCGATAGAAATGATCAGAACCGAAATAGCCAACTCATCGCGCATGCTGGGCGGCAGCAATCCTCGGGCTATTCCAAAAATCAACATCGCAATCAGGATGGACGGGAAAGTCACCTGAATATCCGCGGCGCGCATAATCAGCGAATCCACCCAGCCGCCTCGATAACCGGCCCACAAACCCAAGCTAACGCCCAGCAACATGGCAAATGCAACGGCCGTGAGCCCCACAAAAAGGGAGACTCTGAGGCCAAAGATAATTGCCGACAGCAAGTCACGGCCCTGATCATCGGTGCCCAGAAAAAATACCTCTCCCGTGAACGCATTGGGCTGCATGGGAGGCGTAAATCCGTTCATGAGATTTAGCGAGCCGACATCAAAGGGATTGGTCGGCGCAACAAGATCCGCAAAAACGGCCAGCAGAATCAACAGCAGTACCACCGCAAACGACACCAACGTAACCGGCGATCGTTTGAAGCTATAAAAGAAATCGCTCTCGCCGAAGCGACTCATCAGGCTCTTCTCGCCGCTCATGAGTTCTGACGCTTCAACTGCCCATCGCGAATGCGTGGGTCGATTGCGAGATAAAGGAGATCAACAATCAGGTTAATCACCACAAACAAAGTGCCGACTAAAAGCAGATAGGCAGACATCACTGGAATATCCACAAAAAACACTGCATTGATGAACATCAAACCGACACCAGGCCATTGGAATACCGTTTCGGTAATGATCGCGAACGCCACAATAGCGCCCAACTGAAGACCTGCTACGGTGATTACCGGTACGAGCGTATTTTTCAGCGCGTGACCGAAGTACACGACCCGCTCAGACAAACCCCTGGCCCTTGCAAACCGAATAAAGTCCTGACGAAGAATCTCGAGCATCTCCGCGCGAACCAGCCTCATGATTAACGTCATCTGATAAAGGCCTAGCGTAATTGCAGGCAGCACCAGCGACTTAAGACCAGACACGGTCAGAAGACCTGTCGACCAGAATCCCACCTGTACGGTCTCGCCTCGGCCGAAACTCGGCAGCCAGCCAAGCTCAACGGAAAATAACCAGATCAGCAACACCCCAATAAGAAAAGTCGGCAAGGACACGCCGATCAAAGAGCTCGACATAATAAAGTTGGCGAGGAAGCCATCGCGGCGAATCGCCGTATAGATGCCGAGCAAGGTGCCGACAAGCATCGCCAGAATCGCGGATACCAACGCCAGCTCAAGCGTGGCGGGCAAGCGTTCTAGGATCATATCGGCTACCGGAAGCGCGCCCCGATAAGAATTACCAAAATCGAACTGCAGGGCCCTAACGACAAACCCAAAGTACTGCTCATGAAGCGGGTCATTTAAACCTAACGCTTCGATTAAGGCATCGCGCTGCTCGACCGTAGCCTCCTGACCCAGCAAGTTATCAACGGGATTTCCGACATAGCGGAACATCATGAATGACACGAATGCGACCAGGAACAGGACAAAGATCGACTGGCCGAGACGGCGAAAAATAATTAGAAGCATAGCGCCAAAAGTCAGAAGAGCCCGAACAGAAGAACCTGTCCGGGCTCAATGACTCCGGGTAATCCGACGCGGTTGGACATACCCTTCGAGGGAACGCCCAGTCCGCATTATCGGACTACTTAAACGTCAAGAACTGAAAATGCGGTTGATCTTCAGGCTGGACTTCAAAATTAATATTGTCCTTCATGCCCCAGTTCAACACCTGGTTATGAATCGGCAGATACATCTGCTGTGCCTGAATAGCTGCCCAGATCTTCGCAATCGTCGCATTACGCTTCGCGAGATCCGTCTCAGACTCAAGACTCACAATCATCGCATCCACCGCCGGGTCCGAATAGCCGGTCGGGTTCCAAGAACCCCGATCACCGGTCTTAGTGTGAACCAGGAAGTTGAAGATGTAGTGTGAGTCAAAGGTCGGCACACCCCAGCCCAGCATGTAGAAGTCAGAATCTCCGCCCTTGATGAAGGGGAAGTGCTGAGCCTTGGGCTTCGCATCAAGGGTCACTTTGATACCGATCTGACCCATCATGCCGACGGCCGCCTGACAGATCGCCTCGTCATTGATATAGCGGTCATTCGGGCAGTTCAGGGTGATCTCAAACCCGTTTGCATAACCCGCATCGGCCATCAGCGCTTTGGCCTTGGCCATATCTGGCGCTGGGTAGGCATTCAGCTCAGGCGTCCAACCGTTAACAAACGGCGGCATGATGACGCCGGTCGGGTCGGACTGATCCCGCATGACCACTTTCTTGATCGCCTCGCGATTGATAGCGATGTTCATGGCCTGTCGGACCCGAAGATCCGCGGTCGGCCCGTTGGCGTTATCCACGCCAAAGAAAATGACGCGGTTCTGCGCCGCGGTCCCTACTTTGAGGCCCGCCGTCGAGCTCACACGGCCGAGATCCTGCACCGGTACGTCTTGAATGATGTCCACCTCACCAGACAACAGCGCGGCGACTCGGGTTGCAGCAGACTGAATCGGGGTGTAGATGATTTCAGTCACCTGGCTGGGATAGATGCTCTTACCCCAGTAATTTGGGTTGGCGGTAAGTACGGTCTTCTCATCAATCGTGCGACTGACCAACTTGAAGGCACCTGTGCCGTTGGTGTTCATGGTCGCAAAGTTGGTCTCACCCTTCGCTACATCGTGCGGCGTCATCACGTTGTTCTTTTCTGCCCAACCCTTATCCATCATGAACATGTTGGTCAAGTTGTTGACCAGGAGCGGGTTAGCGCCATGCGTCTCAATGTCGACAGTGTGAGAATCGACCGCGCGAACTTCCTTCACGGAGGATAGGAGTTCCTTCATGTCCGATCCATCAGCCATGGCCCGGTTAATGGAGAAGACGACGTCTTCCGAGTCGAATGCAGCCCCATCGTGATAGGTCACACCTTTACGGAGCTTAAAACGCCAAACGTTCGGGTTATCCGGGAGCGCAGCCCATTCCGTTGCCAGCGACGGGATGATCGCACCCGACATATCGCGCTGGAGCAACGAGTCATAAATCTGGTGCGCCAGGGCGTGCGTCGGCCCTTCGTTCTGCGCATGAGGATCCATGGTCAGCGAGTCGCCCGCACGCGCCCATCGAATGGTTTCGGCCGAGGCAATCGTCGATACAAACAGCCCCGCTACCATTCCGGCAACGAGCCTAGTGGTTAAGGATTTCATTGTCCCTCCTTCTTTGGTTGTCCAAATCAGCTACAGCTTGTTATTTTTTCTAAAAACAACGATCCGATTAGACCCTTGGGCCTATTAAATAGCAAGATTTTCGTGCTCTGCAGGACTTTGGCACGGATCCGAAGAGCGACGAATCACGCCATTCGCGCACGACCCCCAATTTACTGCTTTTTAGTGCAGTAATTTGTCCGAGCCTCACAGCCCTCGCTCACGCAAATCACTCGGGCATATTCCATAGGCTAAAGCGGCCACCAGGTGCACGCGCTCATCGATTCCGCCGTTCATCGCCATGTGGTAGCCACGCGTATCGGTGAAGTAGACAGAGCCATCCGCGGGAAGGTGAGTGACATGATGATTTACAACAAAAAGTGACCCGGGGTTGCTGATAATCGGAATGTGCAGACGGGGCTCCGGATCGCGGTGCCACGAGTTACAGTTGTACGGCGCTTTTGATAACACCCGAACCCGACCGACGGGAAAGCGTTGAGATAACTCCTGATACACCTGCTCAAAATAGGTTCCGACAAATCGCGCATCAAACTCACTATAGGCCGCCTCATCCACGACCTCCTCAAAAGCCTCCTCGACGTAGCGCTCGTCGCTTCGCATCCAATAGCGCCCCGAAAGATCGCTCCCGCTAGGCGTTTGCTGCCCGGGGCGGTGTGTCAGAGGCAGCACGCCAAAACCCTTGGATTTCCATTCGTCATCCGAGTAGCCGGTTTTAAGCAGGCATTCAGCGAGCGCCTGCTTGAGCTTGCTGATGTCAAAACAAAGGTTGAGGCGAAATATTCCCTCGCCGGCAACAAAGCCCGCCACGGAAACGGTCTCAGGAGGTTGAGCCAGTCGCTCCCTTATGCGTTCAGCGTCACTCGGCATGTCCGACCCTCGTTCAATTGAAACCATATCTCGGCGCTTCGCAACAGCACATCACCCTCTTGCAGCGCCGGAAAACAAAGTGCAATGATAAACTGCTCTTAAAAGGCTTCCGCAATGAAACACCCCTCGATTAAAAGCAAGCTTCGGGCTGGCGAGAAACTGAACGGCTGCTGGATCGAAAGCTTCAGCCCGATTGCGACAGAGATCATGGCGCTCAGTGGCTACGACACGGGAATGATTGATCTGGAGCACGGCGCGGGCTCTTTTCTTGACGCCATCTCAATGATGCAGGCTCTCGATGCAAACGGCTGCCGTCCCATGATTCGCGCGACGAGCGCCGATCACGCCATCTTGAAGCGCGTTCTGGACATCGGACCTCAGGGCATGATGGTGCCCAACATCCGCAACGTTGAGGAAGCGCACAATGTCGTGGCGGGATGCCGCTACGGACCACGCGGTGTGCGCGGCGCCGCCCCCGTGCTGCTGCGCGCTACCGACTACGGCAAGCGTGTGGACGGTTACGAACAACGGATGGATGAGGACTTCCTTCTCATAGGGCAAATTGAATCAAAAGAGGCTGTTGATCAAATCGACGCCATTGCCGCCGTCGATGGGCTCGACATGCTGTTTATTGGTCCCATTGACCTCTCTGCCTCCCTGGGCGCACTGGGACAATTCGATAGCGATACATTTATTGACGCTTTTGAGCGGATCGAAAAAGCGACGCTCGACGCGGGCAAGTTTCTGGGCTGTATTCCATTCGCCGCATGGAGCAGTGAACGTCTATTTAGGAACGGCCATCATCTGGTGCTCTCGGGATCAGATACGGTGCTGTTACGGGGCGCGGCTGAGCAGGATGTCCAAGACCTGCAAAAGGCGCGTGATGCCGCGTCTCGCAGTTAAGACAAAAGCAACTGGCGCATTCAACAGTGACGGGTTTCATCGATCCAAGCAAAGAAACCTTTGCAAAATTTCGCGAGGATGGCCGTCCGGGGCCTATTCATATGCTGAATCTGGTGCGCTTTAAAGCGTCGGCTACTTACGAAGATGGGCGAATCGCGACCGGCGCTGAAGCCTATGCGGCTTATGGTCGTGAAAGCTATCCGGTATTTTCGGGGCTAGGAGGCCGTATTGTCTGGCGCGGCAACTTCGAACTCATGCTTATTGGCCCTGATCAGGAGCGATGGGACGAATGTTTTATCGCCGAATATCCCTCGGTCGAGGCCTTCGTCGAGATGATCAAAGACCCTGTTTATCGCCAGGCGGTAAAGCACCGGCAGGCAGCCGTCGCCGATTCCAGACTGATTCGCATGATGCCGTCAGCATCCGGGTCGGGCTTTGGTGGCGATTTGGCGACAAGTTAAGCCACGGCACTGAGAAGGCAGCAGAAGCCGGAAATGAGCTCCACTGTTACTTTAGAAAGACCATTACAGGTGAGCATCTGGCGTGGCGGTGACGATGGCCGCCTCGTGCAATACGAAATCGAAACCCGGGAAAACCAAACCGTGCTCGATGTCGTGACGGAGATTCAACGTCGACTCGAGCCGTCATTGGCCTACCGCTTTGCCTGTCGAGTGGGCGTTTGCGGCTCTTGCGCAATGACGGTCAATGGTCGACCCCGTTGGACTTGTCGAACCCACGTCAAAAATGTTGTAGAGGACCATGCGCTGACTATCGAGCCACTTCGTAACCTACCCAAGATCAAAGACCTGGTCTGCGATCTCGCCCCCTTCATCGATACCTTCAAGCGCGCGGGCGCGCCCTTTTCCGGCTCAAATACGCGGCATGAAAAACCAGCCGCAGTGAAGCCTGACTCGCCGTTGCGGGTGGCTGCAGATGCGGCCCTTCAATGCATTAACTGCGCCGTGTGCTATAGCGCCTGTGATGTGGTGAGTTGGAATCCAGATTACATCGGCCCCGCGGGACTGAACCGAGCATGGACGCTGGTTAATGACGTCAGACACAACCGGCGCGAGCAGACTTTTAAAATGGCTTTCGGCGAAGGCGGCTGTGGGTCCTGCCATAGCCATGGCAATTGCACGCGCCACTGCCCTGTTGAACTGCGCCCGTCAGAAAGTATTGCCGGCCTGAAGCGGGCTGCTTTTTCAGGGCTTCCCACCGAGTAGCCCTTACCCGTGGAGAAGCATCTATATGTCGCGCAGCGCCTCACGGCCATAGTGCTGGCGCCGCTCGTGCTTATTCACCTTGTCTTGATTCTTTACGCGATCGAAGGCGGGCTCAGCGCGGGGGAGATTCTGGGGCGTACGCGCGGCCATCTGGGTTGGGCTGCTTTTTATAGCCTGTTTGTGATAACCGCCGCCCTTCATGCACCGATCGGCCTACGCAACGTCATCGTTGAATGGACTCGCCTTCCCCGGCGATGGATTGATGCACTAGCCGTTACGCTCGGATGTGTCCTGCTGGTATTGGGCCTTCGCGCGGTCGTAGCCATTTACTAGCACACTATGCATCCTACGCGACGTCATCAGAGCTATCTCGCAGCGATGGCTCACCGCGTGTCCGGCGCGCTTCTGGCGCTGTTTCTACCGGTTCATTTCTTGCTCCTCGGAAGCGCGCTCGATGGCTCAGCTGCACTGGACCACTATCTCAGACTCGCTGATAACCCTGTGGTGAAATTTGCCGAATGGGGGCTTGTAAGTTTGCTTGGCATACATCTGGCGCTCGGCCTTCGAGTCCTTCTCCTCGAGCTTACGCCATGGCCCCACCGCACCGAAAAGCTCAGCACCTGGATCTTACCTAGCGCGCTGTTTGCCCTGGGGTTGGGTTTGCTATTTATTTATCGCAGCACATCATGAGCACGAATCCCCATAGAACCATCGAGCAGTCCGTAACGGATATTCTGATCCTGGGATCCGGGGGTGCGGGCCTATTCGCCGCGTTACATGCGAAGCAAGCGAATTCAGATCTTGAGGTAACGATCGCCTCTAAAGGGCTGATCGGAAAATCAGGCTGTACGCGCATGGTCCAGGGCGGTTACAACGTGGCGGTCAACCCGGGTGATTCGATTGAGCGGCATTTCATGGACACGATCATCGGCGGAAAGTGGCTTCCACGACAGGATCTCGCTTGGCGTTTGTGCGAAACCGCCGTTGAACGGGTGCAAGAACTGGAGAACGAGCTGGGTTGTTTTTTCGACCGCAACCCAGACGGCACCCTCCACCAAAAAGCATTCGCCGGCCAGAGCTTCGACCGCACGGCCCATAAGGGAGACCTCACCGGTATCGAAATCATCAACCGCCTTATGGAAAAAGTCTGGTCACTCGATGTGATCAAACTGGAGGAGCATCGGGCGCTTGAACTGATTCCGGCCAAAGACCGTTCCGGTATCGCCGGCGTGCTTATGATGGATGTGCGCACCGGCCGATATCGAATGGTGCGCGCTAAAACGGTGCTGCTGGCGACCGGAGCCGGGCCTTCGATGTACCGCTATCACACGCCGTCAGGCGATAAGTCATGCGACGGTCTGGCGATGGCCCTTCGCTACGGGCTTTCGCTGCGTGATATGGAGATGGTGCAGTTTCATCCCACTGGAATTCTCGCCGGGCCGGACACCCGCATGACGGGCACTATTCTTGAGGAGGGTCTACGCGGTGCCGGCGGATATCTTCTTAACGGAGACGGCCAACGGTTCATGATGGATTACGATCCGGCCGCGGAAAGGGCTACACGCGATATTGTCTCGCGCAGCATGTACCATGAGATTCGAGCGGGACGCACTACCCACCAAGGCGGTCTTTTCATTGAGATGGTTCATCTCGGCAGTGACCGCGTCCGACAAATGTTTCCCGGTATGGTGAAGCGTTGCGAAGACTGCGGCTTTGATCTCGCTGCGGGCCGCGTTGAGGTGGTTCCTACCGCCCATTACATGATGGGGGGGATTCAGATGGAGCTTGATTGCGCGACCAGTTCGCCTGGGCTTTTCGTGGCCGGTGAGGATGCCGGAGGCGTTCACGGAGCGAACCGCCTCGGCGGAAACGGGGTCGCCAACTCGACCGTGTTCGGGGGCATCGCCGGAGACGAAATGGCCAATGCGATTGATCGCGGCGCGCCACTGCGAGATCCGGACCTTGAGATTCTCGATCAGGGAATCGCCCGGGCCGAACGGCCTTTCGCGGCCACGGGACATGATCTCAGCACCCTTCGCGAACATCTGTGGGGCGTCATGTGGGAGAAGGTTGGCATTCTTCGTACTGCCGAAGGTCTGCAAAACGCCATGGCGGATTTAAACGACTGTCATTCAAGCCTTGCCACCATGGGTATAGAAGATCGCGATCGCGCCTTCAATCTAACCTGGCATGATTGGCTGAATCTGGACAATCAAATCCGTATTGGAGAGGCGATAGCGAGCGCTTCATTGGCACGGGAAGATTCACGCGGAGCGCATTTTCGAGAAGACTTCCCAACCACCAGCGCTCTTGAGTCGAGCACCTTTACCTGTACACGATTGCAGGACTCGCGGTGGATTCAGGAGATGGTGCCCGTAGACTTTACAATCGTCCGACCAGGTGAATCCTTAATCTCGGGGGAGGCGGGAGCGCCTCCGGCATCTCAAACGGTAATTCCACATGATCAGTAATCAGACAATCGAAACCGCCGGTTACGAAATTATGAAAAAAGCCGCCATCGATATTCCCGAGGATTACCTCGCCGGGATTAAAGCGACCGCAGCCAAGGAGTCGGGCGAGTTATCGGGTTTTGTCATCAAAACGATGATCAATAATTACGAGGCGGCAACCAGCGACCGAAGGCCTATGTGCGCGGACACCGGATTACCGCGCTACTACATAAAAGTAGGCGATGACGCCGCTTTCGAGGGTGGATTTACCGGGATCGAGCGCGCGTTGCGATCAGCGACCGCGCGCGCAACACAAGACGTGCCGCTTCGGCCTAATCGCGTCCATCCCCTCTGGCGCACCGAACATAACAATAACGTCGGCATCAACGCCCCAGAGGTGGAGTGGACCTTCGAGCCCAATGCCGACTGGATCGACATCACCACTGTCCATAAGGGCGGCTTATTTGGCACAGATTACCGAATGCTTTTCCCTGGTGACGGTATCGACGGCATCAAGCGCTTCTTGCTCGATACCTTGATCTCATTCGGCAAGCGAGGTTTGTGCTGCCAACCGGCTATCGTAGGCGTTGGACTCGGCGGCTCAAAAGATACCTGCATGCAGCTGGGCAAACAGGCGGCCTGTCTTCGCGTTGTGGGCGACCGCAACCCAGATCCCAAGATCGCCGATTTGGAACTCGAGCTGATGGATCTCGGCAACAACATCGGCATGGGGGCGATGGGGTTCGTGGGCTCTTCGATGGTTGTTGATCTGCATATCGAGGTAGGACATACCCATACCGGTGGCATGCCGATGAGTGTTCACACATTTTGTTTGTCCTCGCGGCGCGCGACCGCGCGCGTGCATGCCAACGGTGCCATCACCTACAGAACCGATCCCCAATGGTTTACCCCGTATCACCGTCGGGAGACCATAGACTGGGCAGGGATAGAAGGAGCTGAGGCGCATGCTTGAAGAGATTTATATTGACCTGCCGGCTTCCGACAATTCGATAGCGTCCTTGCAGCTGGGCTCGGTTGTGTATTTGACCGGCACGGTCTACACCGCTCGCGAAGGGGTCTACAACCGCGTCTTAAACGAAGGGCACCCTTTGCCTTCAGGTCTTTCCGACCGTTCCAACGTCAATTTTCATTGCTCGCCTGCAGCTGCAAAAAATGAGGCCGGCGGCTTCGACATCGGTGGGGTTACAGCAACCGCAAGTTTTCGCTTTTCGCAGTATCTTGCGCAGTGGCTGGATCTTACCCGCACGAAAATTATTATTGGCAAGGGCGGTATGGCGGAAGCCGACTATCAGAACATTCTGGCACCTCGAGGGGTCATCTATCTGACCACGATCGGCTACGGCACCGGCGCACTGCTTGGCCGCGGTATTCAGGACGTGGAAGCCGTCCATTGGTTTGATGAACTGGGTATTGCCCAAGCGATGTGGCTGTTCAATGTGGAAAACTTTGGCCCCTTTCTTGTCGAGAGTGATCTGCAGGGTCGATCTCTTTTCGCCCAGCAGGGAAAGACCATTAATAAACATCTCGACGCGCTATACGAGGGACTTAAGGAGCCCGCGCTCCATCGTTACGGCGAGACAAAAAATCGAACCGACGAGTTAATCTGAGGCGCGCGCTAAAGCGTGGACACACCGATTCTTATAGTCGGCTCCGGATTTGCCGCCGCTGCAGCTGTAGTTCATCTCGTCGACCACGGCATACCCTGTAAATCGCTGACGGTCGTCGGCCCCGGAGCACTTGGCGCCGGTCAGGCTTACGGATGCGTATCACCCTTTTTTCGGCTGAACGTTCGGCCCGATATCCAGCGTCTATGGCCAGAGGAGCCGGATCATTTTCCCGACTGGGCCCGACGGCATATCAACGATCCGCAAGCACAAACTCCGTTGGGGCCCTTTTATCGACGTAGTGACTTCGCGCGCTACATCGCGGATGAACTCCAGCGTCTCCCAAATTACGATGCGCTGAATCATCTGTCGCATGTCGTAACGGATATCCGCAAAGAACAGGACCGCTGGATTCTGACGACGGCTAACGGACCTGAACTCACTGCGGCACAAGTAGTGATTGCCAGCGGAAACCCCAGTCCCCAATGGCCGGGCGGGATTGATGCGCCAAAAGAGCCCTCTTTGATTCAAATCCCCTGGCGGGGCGACTGGATACACGACGTTGACCGCCAATCACCGGTATGCCTCGTCGGTTCAGGCCTAACGGCAATGGACGCAATTTATGCGTTGCATGAGTCAGATCATCAAGGCCCTGTCTATGTGCTGTCGCCCTACGGCCTGCTGCCGCCGGTACAACTTGACTGGAAAGCCTCGCCCGCCATCGAGTGGCCTTCGGTACACAACGCCAGATCGTTTATTCACGCAATGCGCAGCGTGTTGAAGCATGACGAGTGGCTTGATCAAGAATGGCAGGAGCGATTTGAAGCCTTGCGTGTTGGGATCAGCGGCGCATGGCAGCAACTGCCGGTGCATGAGCGACTCAAACTAACCCGCCGCCTTGGCTGGCTTTGGTCACTGCAGCGATTTCGCGCCTCGCCCCAAACGGTACAGGCTGCCGATCGGATGCGCGAGCGCGGACAACTCAACATCGTTAGGGCTTCAATGGTCGGGCTGAGCCCGTCGCGGTCAAAGCAATGGCTCGTCTCCCTATCTGACGATGAGTCCATCGCCTGCCGAACCGTGATCAATTGCACGGGCGCCGGTCGGGATCCTTTAATCGTCAAACTGGCCGCTCGCCAGATTATCGGCACACTAAGCGAAGGAGGCGCGCCCTCTGTTAATCCCCGACAACAACTGTTGTCACCGGACGACGTGGCCCATCAAGATCTTTTTCTGATGGGCGCCTCAAGCGGCCTCGCCTTAGGCGACGTGGTCGGCTCCACCAGCATCGCCCGGCAGGCGGTTCGACTGGCCCAGACAGTCACCTCGACCCAGGCCGCATAAATCACCTCAAAACCGCGATGACCAGCTCAACACGGCCGATAGCAGTTCTTCGTTCATGCCATCGAAGAAATGATTTGCGCCCTCCACGACCTGCTGGGAGTACCGAGTATTGTGAGCGCCGCCTTGCTTGCGACGCTCCGCGGTCTCCAACACTGCGGGCAAATCGTTTGATCCGTACAGGTCCAGAACCGGAATGTTGATCTTCTTGAGTGACTCGGCGCTGTTTATATCCGCGTCTTTCTGATTCGCGTTCATGCCAATAGCCAGAAACCCTGCAGCATCACTCGGATTTCGCGAAAGAAAGTAACTCGACATGGTGGCGCCCTGGCTGTGCGCGACGATCAGCAGCGTTTTGATTCCTTTCTCGCGCATGAACGCTTCCGCCGCCTGGAGACGAGCCGGCACCTCGGGATAGATCGCCGCGTACTCGTGGTATTCGGCACCGTTTCGTAATATCGGCATTTGAATTGCAAGCGTGTGCCATCCATGGTTTGTCATTCCGACGCGAACGGGCTGCACCACTTGTTCCCAATTCGGATGAATACCGGTTCCGTGGACAACGATCATGCCCTTGTCCGACGCCTCCGAGGCCTCAGTGAAGATACTGAATACCGCCCGACCATCTACCATCAGATCAACCGACTCGCCATCCATGATCAGGTCTTCAACTTCGTCGCGCCATCGTTGCTCTTTTTCAAGGTCGGAAGCCATCACGGAATGGACCATGCAAAAGGACAACAGGCAGCCTAATAACAGTCGCTTCATTTCGCGCCCCTCAGGTCTAGCGTTTAAACTGTCCTGAATTATAGATTTTTAACGCCCGATCATTCCAAGAAAGCGTCTTATTGAAAAACGAGAGAGTCATTTTTATACTTTTCTCTGGGTCGCGATGGCGTCGCGAACGCCCTGTAAACACACCAAACCGCCTCGCGGATTGATGTGATCCATCCTGTACGCCCGGATGCCACTGTCCGGGAATTCATCAACGAGTACCCGGACGAACCGAGGTGAGAACGATGAATCAAGTGCAGTCACGTCCCGAATTCTTTGAGCTTAGAAACGGCCCGAGTGCGCCGCTTCCATTTTCGACAGCGGAATACGAAAACCGCCTTTCCGCACTGCGTCAGGTGATGCGCGTCCGTGGCGTGGACGCTGTTTTTCTGAGTTCCATGCACAACATTGCGTATTACTCAGGGTTTCTCTACTGCAGCTTTGGCCGATCCTATGGCTGCATAGTCACGGCGGACGACTGCGTGACCGTGTCGGCCAATATCGATCTAGGCCAACCTGGACGACGCAGCTTCGGCAAAAACGTGATCTATACCGATTGGAAGCGTGACAATTTCTGGCGTGCGGTCAGGCACGTTGTTGGCTCCCGTCGGAAATTGGGTATCGAATCAGATCACCTCACGCTTGCTGCCCATCAACGACTCGAAACGATGGTCAACGTAAACGACTTGGTTGACCTCAGTGGCGACATGATGAAACTTCGAATGATCAAATCGGATGAGGAGATTCGGCTCATCCGTGAGGGCGCACGAATTGCTGACATCGGAGGATATGCAATCCGTGACGCCATTCGGGCGGGCACCCGGGAGATTGACATTGCGATGGCAGGCCGTGACGCTATGGAGCTTGAGATCGCGAGGAGCTTCCCCGAGAGCGAACTTCGGGATACCTGGGTGTGGTTTCAGTCTGGCCTCAATACCGATGGCGCGCATAACCCCGTGACAACCCGCGCGCTTCAGTCAGGCGACATCCTTAGCCTCAACACCTTCCCGATGATCTGCGGCTATTACACAGCTCTTGAGCGAACGTTGTTTCTACATGATGTGGACGATGCCTCTTTGAAGATATGGGAGGCGAATGTCGCAGCCCATGAGCTCGGGATGTCTTTAATCAAGCCCGGTGCCAAATGCTCGGAGATCTGTGCCGAAATCAATGACCATTTTGCCGCCTTGGATTTACTGCAATACCGCACCTTCGGTTATGGGCATTCCTTCGGCGTGCTGTCACATTACTACGGCCGGGAAGCGGGCCTTGAGCTTCGAGAAGATATCGATACGGTGTTAGAGCCCAATATGGTCGTATCGATGGAGCCGATGCTGACCGTGCCCGAAGGCCAGCCCGGGGCGGGCGGGTATCGCGAGCATGACATTCTGGTGATTCACGAAACCGGCGCCAAAAACATCACGGGCTTTCCCTACGGACCAAAACACAACGTGGTCACAAGCTAGCCGTGGTATCTCAACCGAAACCACGCAAAATTCTGTATTGATCCGAAAGGTGTAACGTGAGACTCGCGGCTCTCCTGAAGCAGCGTGAAGTCGGCGCCCATCACCGCCTGCATCCTCGATGCATCGTATTGAGCGATTTCAAGACCGCTGCATCTCAAGGGACCGTCGACTGCAAAGGTGCCGATAATCGCCTGCCCTCCCGATGCGAGCGCCTGCATCAGCGTTGATCGATAGGCCGATTGCTGTGAGGGCTCTGTCAGAAAATGAAAAACGGCGCGGTCATGCCAGAGCGCAAAAGAGCGTCCCGGTTGAAACGCCGTGACATCATCCGCCAGCCACGCTACTTCTGTGGCGCGCTTGCCGAGGCGTCTCCTCGAGATATCCAGCGCATTTTTTGATATATCCAGAACCGAAAGATCCGTATATCCATTCAGCAGGAGCTGATCCACCAAGACGCTCGCGCCCGCTCCAACATCAATGATGGGCGCGTCTTTGGCCGTGCTTGAGGACTCAATCAGTTCGAGTGACCGTCTTGGCTCGTGTTGGAACCAGCTCACTTGATCAACGGACTTCTCAGAGTAAACACGTTCCCAGTGTGTTTTTCTATTGATATCGGATGCAGTCATGGGGCTTCGGTCAAAACTCTGAGTGCTGGAAAAAAATGAACAAGAACTTACAATAGCGTCGTTCGGATACTAACGCCTGTTTTCTCATTCGCACGTGTCAGACCTCAAAAATTTTTAAGAATGACCCGTCCCTTGCGCACAAACACAACATGCCAGCTCTTAAAAAACACCTGATCCATCGCACCGCTTTAGGAATTGCACTTGTTTTGTGCCCTTTTCTTGTATCGGCGCAGGAAACCAACACCAGTGACCTAGCGCAGAAAGAACAAACCGTACGGGACCTGCAGACGGGCTTTGACGTCGATTTCTCAAAGCTTCAGGTCTATGAGCAAGTCCGAGTAAAGACATCACAGGCAGAGAAAGATGCGCTGCTTTACCGTCGCGACAGCGAAGCGCTCGCCTTGCTCTCGCGCACGGGCAAAATGGCTCAGACATTGGCCGACCTGCCCGAGAACAACGCAACCCGAATCGAAGTGGAATCTCAACTGCGTCAGCGACTGGCGGGAATTGACACCCTCATCATCGGCGGCCTCGAACGGCTGAATCGCCGCATTGACGAGGCGCGCGCTCGAGCGCCCTCTTTGAAGGGCGTCGATCAATTTCAGGCGCGAGCCCAGATCAGTAGCCTTCAGGATCTTCGCTACAAAACCATGAGGGCGATGGCCGAAATTTTTCCGACCCTGGAGATGCTTGGCATTCCATCTGAGGATTTTCGCCTCCAGGCCGAGCTGATTCTGACGCGTCAGGCGGAGCGTCTTGTTGCGCTTCTCAGTTTTTCAGAGGCCGCAACGGCTGAAATCGCTGCAGAGCATTCAGCCAATCCGGGTAATTCGGAACTGGTTTTGGCCTATAGCGAGATCCAGGCACAGCACGAGCAGGAGTTAGCCCAACTTATCCAAATCACCGATGCTTTGGGTCTCATGGGCGTGAACGTCTCGACCTACCGTGCTGTCATCGTGAAGCAACGGGGCGTGCTCTCCGTTGATATTTTTAAAGGCAAAGTCCTTAAAAATATCCTCGCCGAGTACTACGAATCCATCAGGTTCTACATTCAAGAGAACGCTGTCAATGTTGTCCTCAAGACTCTATTTATCATCCTGATTTTCTTTGCTGCTCGCCTCCTTTCAAAATTAGCGAGACGTGCGGCAAAAGCCGGCGTGCAGCGATCAAAGAGCGGCTTATCTCAACTTCATAAAAATGTATTGGTCTCCGCCTCCGGTGGTGCCGTCATGGGTATCGGTCTTTTGATTATCGTCAGTCAACTCGGTATATCGCTGGGCCCCATGCTTGCGGGTTTAGGTATCGTCGGCTTTATCGTCGGTTTTGCACTGCAGGACTCGCTTGCGAACTTTGCCGCGGGCGGGATGATTCTTATCTACAGGCCTTTCGACGTGGATGATTTCGTGCACGTCGCAGGACAAGAGGGTCTTGTCAAAAAAATGAGCCTGGTGAGCACCACCATCAATACGTTTGATAATCAAACGCTGATTATTCCCAACAACAAAATCTGGGGCGACGTCATTCGCAACGTAACCGCCCAGCGGGTGAGGCGAATTGATCTCGAATTTAGCGTTAGTTACAACTCTGATATCGAGCAGGTCGAGCGCGTGCTCCTCGAGGTGGCGGGCGCCCATCCAGGCGTGCTCCCCGAGCCCGAGACCCGAGTGCGCATAGGGTCGCTCGGTGAATCGTCAATAAACTTTCTGCTTCGCCCGTGGGCGAAACGCGACGATGTCTGGGACGTTCGCTGGGATCTCATTCGTGCAGTGAAAATGCGCTTCGACGAAGAGGGGATCCAAATTCCCTTTCCGCAACGCGATGTTCACATTTCTTATCGCGACAAAGCCGAGGAGGAACCCCAGTCCGATTCTCACCAGGGCAAAGAATAGGTTTTCACCGTGGTGTAGCTTTTCATGGCCTCGACTACGCCTTCCTTATAGCCCAGGCCTGAATCCTTAACGCCGCCAAAAGGTGACATCTCGATTCGGTAACCCGGTACCTCCCAAATATTCACCGTGCCGGTTCGAAGCTCTGACACAAATCGCGTGATGTAATCCCATCGATTGGTACAGACTCCGGTCGAAAGTCCAAACGCCGTGCCGTTATCGACCGCGATGGCGTCATCAATGTCCTTCACGCGAATGATGGGGATCGGTGGGCCAAATGTCTCCTCCACCACCAGCTCGGCATCGCGCGGCACGTGGTCTAGGACCGTCGGCGAGTAAAGCGCGCCCTGTCGATCATTGCCGTACACGAGCGTTGCGCCCTGAGCCACCGCATCGTTAACCCGTCTTTCAAACAACTGCGCTGCGCCCTCGTGAATGACCGTTCCCATGTCCGTATCGGCAGACATCGGATCGCCGTAGCGTATCTTGCGGGCCTCTTTTTCCACCAGCGGAACAAATTCATCGGCAACCGACTCTACGCACAAGACCCGCTTGACCGCGGTGCAGCGTTGGCCCGAGTTCTTTGTTGCCCCTTGCACCGCCATTGCGGCCGCCTTCTCCAGGTCCGCATCTTCCATGACAATAAGAGACGAGTTACCGCCAAGTTCCAACACGGTTCTTCGATAGCCGGCATGGTCGGCGATGTATTTCCCCACCGCCACGCCGCCTGTGAAGGTAATGAGCTCAGCATGAGGGTTCTTGATCATGGCATCGCCAATATCACTGGGCAACCCAGTCACCACAGAAAACATCTCTGGCGGCAGGCCTGCCTCGTAAAGCACATCGGCAAGCAATAAGGCCGTCAATGGGGTGAGTTCGGTTGGTTTGCACACCATACAGTTGTTTGTGGCTACTGCGGGAGCCACCTTATGCGCCACCATGTTCAGGGGATGATTAAACGGCGTGATGGCAGAGATGGCCGTTAAGGGATCACGCTGGGTATAGATGCGGCGCTGCTTTCCGTGCGGTGTCAGGTCGCACGAAAAAATTTCGCCATCGTCGATGATGCAGAGCTGGCCCGCTAGGCTAAACACATCAAATGCACGACCCACTTCATACAGGGAATCCTGTTTTGAGATCCCTAGCTCTGCGGTAATCAGGTCTGAGATTTCATCCCGTCGCGAGGTCAGGATCTCGGCGGTCTTGATCAGAATCTGTTGACGCTGATATCGCGTTAACGTCGGCTGATAGGCCGCGGCGATGTCAAAAGCGCGGGCGACATCATCGGCAGTCGCGCGGGGAACAGATCCCACCACGCTGTTATCCCAGGGATTCAGAACATCAACACGCTCATCCCTATCGACGCGTTCACCCGCAATTCGCAGACTTTCCTGGATCGGTCCCAACGCGGTCGCCGTAGATTGTTTCATGCGCGCTTCTCCTGAGCATGATTGAGTGAATAGTTAAAAATATCAAAATTACGGCAGGCGTCTGTCGACGTATCCAGCGGTCGATTGACGATAAACGGAACACGCTGCTCCGAGATGCCGCCGTGGGAGCGCAAAGGCTCCGTCAGCCCGGAAAGATCATGCTTTTCTGGCGAGCTGCCAAGCACATGATCGAAAGTGCTCACGACCACAAGATCCCCTACTCGGTCTGGCGGCAGGCCGAATTGCGCACAGGCATCCGCTTGGGTGAGGACCGTTTCTACGCCGGGAACTGCCGAAAGCGCCGCGGCAGCCGTCTGGAAGTCCTGTTGCGCTTCGAGGTAAACCGTCGCGTAGCCGCCGAGCGCACCATGATGCACCACGTAGGGGTCAGTGATCGGCAGAATCACTCTAAAATTCTCCACCCCCGCCGCCTGCAGAACGGGCTCCAGATAAATCACATTTGGCGCTGCTCCTGTTTGTTTTCCTTTCATCCCGTGATCGGCCGTGAGGGCAATCACCGCCCCCATCTCATCCAATTTAGAGAGGTATCGGTCCATCATGGCGTAGAACGCATTAGCCACCGGTGTGCCTGGCGCGTGCTTGTGCTGAATGTAATCCGTCGTCGAGAGATACATCACATCCGGACGGCGAGTCTCCATAAGATAGACCCCTGCCGCGAACACAAACTCCGATAACTCCGCGCTGTAGACATCAGGAACCGGCATGCCAATCTTCTCCACAACGCCATCAATGCCGTTCTCGGCAACCGTTGCCTTATCGGCGTGCTCAGACGAAAAACAAACGGCTCGACCACCGGCTATATCAAGTCCCACACCGAGAAGCCGCCGGAGCTTATCTTTGGCGGTGATCACCGCCACATCTGATCCAGCCTGGTTGAGGCCTGCGAGAATCGTGGGGGCCCGCAACAAAGCCGGATCGTTCATCATGACTTCAGAATCGCTTTCCGTGTCGTAATAAAAATTACCGCAAATCCCATGCACGGAAGGCGGCACGCCCGTCACAATCGAGAGATTATTCGGGTTGGTAAAGCTTGGAACCACGCAATCGGCATAACTGAAAGTCGCCTTCTCCCGAATCGCCGCAAAAAAAGGCGCCTTCCCCGTTTCGATCGCGCGCTCGATATAGCCTCCGCCGTCTGATCCGGCCCCACCCGGTTCGGACCCATCGACGCACACCACCACGAGCGGCTGCTTTGGACGATGGTAGGTTCGTCCGTTGACTGAAATAGTGTCGTTCTGCATGGATATATAAAGTTGAAGGTGTCTTATTGTTTTGCCCCGCAGGGAACTCGCGCGGTCTATGGCTGGCCAGACGCTACGCCCATCTCTTTCATCACAGTCTTAACCGCATCGAGGGCGCCCTGCATCTGCTCGGCGTACAGCCGGCCGATGCAGCCCATTCGAAAACTTTCGGCCACGGTGAGTTTACCCGGATAAATCACATAACCCCGAGCGCTCAGCCCATCGTAAAAACTCTGAAAATCAAAATTCGCGTCTGCGGGCATTTTGAAGGTCACGATAATGGGTGCCTGGAGCTCATCTGGCAGCAGGGTTTCGAATCCTAACTTGCGCATCCCCGTAACCAAAAGCTCGCAATTCGCCCGGTAACGACCTCCCCTTCCCGCTACGCCGCCCTCTTCGTCAAATTCGTTAAGCGCTTGATGGAAGGCCAAAATGCAGTGGGTCGGAGGTGTAAATCGCCATTGACCATTAGCCTCAAGGCCTTTCCACTGCTGATAAAGATCGAAACATAAACTATCCGAGTTACCCTGCGTCGCTTCGAGGGCGCCTTTTCGGGCCAGACAGAAACCCATCCCCGGCGCGCCCTCCAGACACTTGTTGCTAGAGGCGACTAAGGCATCGAACGAGATCTTCTGAGCCGAGAGCGCCAGAGCGCCAAAAGCGCTCATCGAATCGATCAAATAGGATCGTCCTGCTTTGGCGACCACCTCGCCAACCTCGGCGATGGGATTCAAGATACCCGTCGTGGTTTCGCAATGCACAATAGCGACGTGACTAATGTCCGGGTCTGCCGACAGCCGTGCCGCTACAGACTTGGGGTCAACCGGTTGGTCTTCGGGCCACTCAATCGTCTCGGTTGCTCGTTGATGGTAGCCGCATATGGTTCGCATGCGCTCCCCATACGCGCCGTTAATGAGGATAAGAATCTTTCCATCGCGAGGCACGAAGTTGCTGAGCATGGCCTCAACCACGAAGGTGCCACTGCCCTGCAACGGGACACAGACGTGACTGCTTGCGCCATCAATGATGTCCACCAGCCGGCTTCGCACCTGTTTATTGATTTCTATGAATCGCTGATCACGGGAGCCAAAATCATGGAGCATCGCCTCCTTGACTGTGCGGGAGGTCGTAAGGGGGCCGGGTGTCAGTAGCCAGGGATCATGGTCAATCATAAAAGCTTGTGCCTTTGTGCAGGGGTAACTTGGGAAAGAACGATCGGCTCGCTCCGACACACCCTTAGCGATCCGTCGTCCTCTTTGCGCGTTGGGTATGCCCGAAGAGCGAGCCGTATTATGACGTAGCCCGAGCCTACCGAAACGTTATCCGCTCCAAAGACCCTCCGCCTTGAGCTCACTCATGGTGGCTTCGATACTCTGTCGCAGCGTGCTGACCATGGTATCGATTTGAGCCCGATCGAGAATCAGCGGGGGCGACATCACGTTGAGGTGGGCAATGGGACGAACAATCAAACCGCGCTTCTGGCAATGGTGCGCGATTCGCTGCCCAATGGCGACCTCGGGGGGGAAGATTTCTTTGGTTTGCTTATCCGCGACGTTTTCGATGCACATCATAAAGTGGCTGCCACGCACATCGCCGACGATCGGATAATCCAGCAGGGCTTTAAGCTGAGACTCGAAATACGGTCCCACCTCGCGGACGTGGCCGCAGATATCGTCGCGTTCCATAATCTCGATATTTTTTACCCCAGCTGCGCAAACCACCGGGTGCCCGGAATACGTAAAGCCGTGGGTAAATAATGCGCCTTTTGCCTGAGGCACACTGATCACATCATAGATCGCCTCAGAAAGGATGGTTGCGGACAGCGGGAGATAGCCTGAGGAGATGCCCTTGGCGCAAGTGATCACGTCCGGTTCGAAACCAAAAACCGCCTCGGATGCAAAGAAGTGGCCTAAACGTCCGAAACCCGTGACCACCTCATCGGAGATGTAGAGCACGTCATACTTACTGCACACCTCGCGGGTCTTCTGGTGATAGCCCTTGGGAGGCACGATTACGCCACCTGCTCCCATGATCGGCTCGGCGATGAAGCAGGCGACGTTCTCCGGCCCCAATTCCAGAATTTTATTTTCAAGGTCAGCGACTTTGGCATCGCAGAATGCTTCCTCGGTCATACCCTCGGGTCGCCGATAACAGTTGGGGGCCGGAATGTGATGCACGAGATCAGGTGCAAGATCAAAACCCTGATGATCAAAGGTCACACCCGTCATCGACATAGCCAGGTACGTACTGCCGTGGTAGCCGTCTGTTCGGGCGATCACTTTCTTTTTGTTTTTCTTGCCGAGACGATTGAAATAAAAATGAATGATTCGCACCGCGGTGTCGTTCGCCATGGAGCCCCCGGTCCCGAAAAACACGTGATTAAGGGATCCTGGAGCAAGCTCGGCCAACTTGGCGGCGAGATTCGCCGCCGGTGGTGTCGTGAGGTGATTGAACGTGGAGTAGTACGGGATCTGCTTGATCTGATCCGCAATAGCATCGGCCATCTCCTCACGACCATAGCCAATATTGACACACCACAAACCGCCGATCCCGTCGATGAATTGATTTCCGTCGGAATCGTAGACGTAGGGCCCTTCGGCATGCGACATCACTAAGGAGCCCTCTTCCTTAAAAGACGCGAAATTGGTCCAGGGATGGATGTTGTGATCCCGGTCTTTCCGCCAGAGCTCTTCGGTATTGTATTTTTTCATGTTGCTGGCCATCTGCTTTTCCCCTCGTTTTCGATTCCCGATATGTGTTTTCTGCTTAACTAACTCTTTATCACTGAATACGCACCCTTTGAATACTGCAGCCTGACCTCATGATCAAGCTTCGAACCCTTTAAGCACGTTGACTGCGTTAATGCCGACTTCATCGATGTCATAGCCCCCTTCAAGGACAAACAAAGTAGGTATGTTCAGCGCGCCGATCATTGAGCCCGTGGTGAGGTAGTCCTCGGTCTTCAGTTTGAAGAAGCTTATCGGATCGTGTTCAAAAGTATCCACGCCCAGCGAGACCACCATGTACTGGGGCGAGAATTGGGAAATATGCTTTAGCGCATCGGCAAGGGATTCCTGCCAGGCTGAAAATGGCGTACCGCGAGGCATCGGGTAGTTTCTATTGAATCCCATCCCGGCTCCGAGGCCCATCTCATCGGCGTAACCCAGAAAATGCGGGAAGGCCTCCTCTGGGTCCCCATGCAGCGAGCAAAAAAGCACGTCATCGCGTTCATAAAATATATCTTGCGTGCCGTTCCCGTGATGAAAATCAACGTCCAGTATCGCTACGCGATCGGCGCCCTGATCCCTCAAATATTGGGTTGCGATTGCCGCGTTATTCAAAAAACAGTATCCACCGAACATATCCCTTGCGGCATGATGTCCGGGCGGGCGGCACAACGAAAACACGCCGTGCTCGCCTGAGGCCAGCAGCTTCGCTCCCGTCAGCGCCACGTCTTTTGACGCCAGCGCCGCCTCCCAGGTTCCTTCGGTAATAGTCGTTTCCGCGGCCAACGCGTAGTAACCCAGTTTTCCTTCAATAAAACGTGGCGCGCGACACTGCATTCGGCGCGCAGGCCAGACACTGGCCACGGCCTCTCCCGAATAGCCCGTCTTTGACCACTCCGCCCAGGCGGTCTCCAGGAAGGATACAAAACCTGCATCGTGAATTCTCAAGACAGGGTCCAGACTGAATGACTCGGGCTCCTCAACCCGACCAATACCAGATTTTTTCACCGCGGACAGCACTGTATCCGCCCTTGATGGTTTTTCGAAGGGGGCTACAAGCTCGCCGCCGTACAGTTCGGTTTTGGCGTCTCTCAGTCGATGCTTATCGCTATAGATTGTCTTCATTCGATCTCCTTCATCGAAACATTTTAGGATGACTCAAGCCCAGATGACCGCAGTCGCTCTACGAGCCGATCAATGAATGTCCAGCAGCTTTTCATCTGCGACGCGTCAACATACTCATCCGGTCGATGCGCTTGCAGAATACTGCCCGGGCCGCAGACCACGCAGGGTACATTGACCCGCTCTGAAAAAAGACCGGCTTCCGATCCAAAACTGATCTTATCGGGCTCGCGCGTATCCTCAAGCAGCGCCTGACAAAAGCGAACCACCTGGGCATCGCCAGCGGTGCCCAGCCCGGGATAACCCGCCAGCGGCTCCACCGATATTGAGGTCTGCGGATCAACCGCCTGCATCGCGGGCTCGAGAACCTCATGGGCATGCTGCATGACCTGCTGAAGATAATGGTCCGCTGTCTCGTGCGGAAGATGGCGGACTTCGAAACTGAACTCACAGTGATCCGGCACGATATTCAGCGCCCGACCGCCTTGAATGGGGCCCACGTGTAAGGTGCTGTGCGGCACGCGATAGGCGGCATCGATCGGCCCGTGCTTTGGAATCTCCTGATACACCCGGCGAATGTGACAGATCAACTCGGCGGCGAATTCCACCGCATTCACCCCTTCGACCGTATAGGCCGAGTGAGCCGCTCTTCCTTTGACCGTCACCCTCCACCCCTGCTTACCCTTGTGTGCATTTATCACACGCATCCCCGTAGGCTCGCCAATAATCCCCATCGCGGGTCGAATGGCACGTCCTTGTAGGATATCGAGCAGGCGACGCACGCCAATACAGCCGATCTCTTCGTCGTAAGAAAAGGCCAGATGAATGGGGGTTACTAACGGTTGCTCGACCATCCTTGGCAGATGAGACAAGGCGCATGCAATAAAACCTTTCATGTCGGCCGTGCCTCGACCGTAGCATCTGCCGTCTTTCTCGATCAGCGAAAACGGATCGGTCGACCAGTTCTGGCCATCGACCGGAACCACGTCGGTATGCCCAGAGAGCATAACCCCGGGCCGATCGTCCGGGCCGATTGTGGCGTACAGATTGGCTTTGCCCTTCGCCTCGTCATGTATCAATTCGCTACTGACGCCGAAGTCCCGCAAGTAATCTCGAACAAAATGGATAAGCTCAAGATTTGAATTACGGCTGGTTGTGTCAAACGCAACCAGCTTCTGGAACATGTCG
>Ga0181578_10000575_pt1 | contig 34910 bp, 36 predicted proteins | sample 071ome_21_FD_148659 | JGI IMG/M metagenome (GOLD analysis project Ga0181578, IMG submission 148659) | Coastal salt marsh microbial communities from the Groves Creek Marsh, Skidaway Island, Georgia - 071401CT metaG (spades assembly) | ecosystem: Environmental > Aquatic > Marine > Intertidal zone... | reverse complement strand
CCCTTCTCTCCACCGGTTCGCCGCTAGCGCCAGAGAGCTTCGAGTATGTGTACCGAGACATCAAGCAGGACATCTGCCTCTCATCCATCTCCGGCGGCACCGACATTATTTCCTGCTTTGCCCTGGGGTGCCCGGTGCTGCCCGTGCGCCGCGGCGAACTGCAGTGCCTGGGGCTGGGCATGCGCGTGGAGATTCGCCGTGATGATGGTGCACTGGCAGATGTCGGCGAGACCGGTGAACTGTGTTGCAGCGCGCCGTTCCCCTCCATGCCGGTGGGTTTCTGGAACGACCCCGACGGGCGCAAATACCAAGCCGCCTATTTTGATCAGTTCCCAGGAATCTGGGCGCACGGAGATTTTGCGCAGATCACCCAGACCCGGGGAATGGTCATTTTTGGCCGTTCGGACGCGACGCTCAACCCGGGCGGCGTTCGCATTGGTACCGCCGAGATATACCGGCAGGTAGAGCAACTGGACGAAATCCTGGAAAGTATCTGTGTGGGGCAGGACTGGGACAACGACGTGAGGGTGGTGCTGTTCGTCAGGCTGAGGGAGGGCCTGCTGCTGGATGATGATTTGCGCGAGCGTGTCCGGGCGAAGGTCAGGGCAAACACCACGCCCAGGCATGTCCCGGCCAAGGTGATCCAGGTGGCTGATATTCCCCGCACCGTCAGCGGCAAAATCGTTGAACTGGCTGTTCGCAATGTCATTCATGGCCGGCCCGTAAAAAATGTCGACGCGCTGGCCAACCCCGAAGCGCTGAAACTCTACGCGCATATCGAGGAGCTGGATTCATGATGCTTGAGCACGGCCTCCGGGTGAGTTACGAGGCAGGCAGCGCGGACACCTGGTTGCACGATTCAGCCGTGCTCGCCGTTTTCAGCTTTGGGCAATCGCCTTTGCTGGCCAATGACGCGCGGCATGTTCCTGTCGCTTTGCCCCAGCTGGATGACAACCCGGTGGTTGAAGTCTGGCGGGTGGATGGCACGGTCCGCTCGGGCAGTTGGGAGCAGCTTTCCTGGGCCCGATCCGACAACATGACCATGGGACACCTCGCGCTGAACTTACAAGACTTTGGTGGCATGCTCGAGGCCAGCCGCCACGCCTATGAAATCGTGCAGGATTTCCTGAGACAGTCGCAGCACCACTGCCCGATGAAGATTTGGAACTATATTCCCGGCATCAATGTGGGCGAGGGCGACGGTGAATGCTATCGGGAATTTTGCGTGGGGCGCGCCGAGGCCTGGTCTGCAGACTCATCCGAGCAACCCGCCATGCCGGCGGCTACCGCCATCGGATCACCCGAGGATGAGCACGCGCTGCAGGTATACTTCCTGGCGACCGCGCTGCCCGGCACCAACGTCGAGAATCCCAGACAGGTCAATGCCTGGCATTATCCGCGGCAGTATGGCCCACGTAGCCCGTTGTTCTCCCGCGGCACGCTCATGCAGGTCAATGGCGACCGGCATTTCCTGATTTCGGGCACGGCGAGCGTGGTGGGACACGAAACGCACCACGACAACACCGCTGACCAGGTACACGAGTCCATTCGCAACGTTAAGAGTCTGCTGGCAGAGGCCCGTCGACTGCAGGGCAGCGAACACCCGGTGCTGGGCGATGCCGGCATGCTGCGGGTCTACGTGCGAGATCCTTCAGAATACGAGCAAGTCAGGCGCGTACTCGAGACCCTGATCCCGGATCAGGTGCAGCGTGTCTACCTGCAGGGCGATATATGCCGCGTTGATTTATTGACAGAAGTGGACGGTATTGTCGCCTGCAACTGAATCTGATCAGATGGCCCAACCGGTGCACTGCCTGCCTAAAAATCCGCTCGCCGGCGCAAGTGGTTGAGCAAGTCCAGACGCGTGATCAGGCCGAGGAATTTGTCGCCATCCATGACGATCGCCACGTAGTCCTGGCTGAAAATCGGCAGCAGGTTGCGAATCGGCTCATCGTGCTGAATGAAAGTCAGGTCCCTGACCATGACCGACTCGACTTTCTCATCGAAATGTTCATGGGTCTCCATGACGCCGAGCAGCAGGTCGGACTCGTCGAGAATACCGACGATGCGATCTTCCTCCATCACGGGCAATTGGGACACGTCGTACAGCTTCATGCGCTTGTAAGCGTTGGCCAGCGGCTCATCAGGCCGGACGATGACGGTGTCGTGTGAATGATAGGGCCGCGCGATGAGGTCTCGCAGATCGCCATGCTGCTCGTCCTGGATGAAACCCTGATCGCGCATCCAGTAATCGTTGAACATCTTCGACAGGTAGCGGTTGCCCGTGTCGCACGCAAAGGCCAGCACATTCTTCGGTTCGGTTTGTTCGCGACAATAGCGCAAGGCTGCGGCCAGCAGGGTGCCGCTCGATGAGCCGCCAAGCACCCCTTCTTTCAGCAACATTTCACGTCCGGTCAGGAAGCTCTGCTCATCGCTGATGGAATAGGCCCGGGTGACGCGGCTGAAATCGCTGATGCTGGGCAGAAAATCCTCACCAATGCCCTCCACCAGCCAGCTGCCGCCTTCTTCTGACAGATGGCCCTCATTGATGTACTCGGTCAGGATCGACCCCTCCGGATCCGCCAGGATGAGTTCCATGTCGGGCGCGGCATCGGCAAAGTACCTGGAAAGGCCGGTGATCGTTCCACTGGATCCAACGCCCACAACCAGGGCGTCGAGTTCCCCGCCCATCTGCCGCCAGATTTCGGGGCCGGTCATGGTTTCATGCGCGGCCGGGTTGGATGGATTGCCGAATTGGTTGATGAAAAAGGAGTTAGGGGTCTCATCCGCGATGCGCTGGGCCAGGTCCTGATAGTACTCAGGGTGGCCTTTCCCAACATCAGAGCGCGTGAGCACGACTTCCGCGCCCATGGCTTTGACGTTGGATATTTTCTCCCGGCTCATCTTGTCGGGGATCACCAGGATCAGCCGATACCCTTTTTGCGCGGCCACCAGCGCCAGCGCCAGCCCGGTATTGCCGGCCGTACCTTCCACCAGCGTGTCGCCCGGCTTGATCAAGCCGGCCGCTTCCGCATCTTCGATCATCTTCAGACCAATTCGGTCCTTGATTGACCCGCCGGGGTTTTGGCTTTCAAGTTTGAGAAACAGGCTGCATGGGCCGGTATCCATGTTGTTGACGCGGACTATAGGCGTATTGCCAATAAGATCGAGAACGCTGTCGAAGACTTCCATGCGACATAATCCTTGGCGTCCGGTGAACCGCAGGACGCTAACGAGTGGAGCCGGGGCGGCCAGTGAGGCCGGGTGGAGAAAGAAACGGCCGGTTATTGACCGGCCGTTTCTCCATTGACTCAATCAGGTCGTCAGGCCGTAGCCGCGTCCATGATCTGGGCCAGCCTGTCCTTGGCCCAGAGCTTCTCTTTTTTCAATTGATTTAACGCCAGGTCCTCCATGGGGGCCGTGCCCAGTTCCGCCGCAGTCACCCGCTTGTCCAGCTCCTGGTGGCGGTTGAAAATGCGGCGGAAGTCTTCATCCTCTTTCATGAGCTGGTCCATGACGTGCTGACGGTGTTCGAACATATGATTACTCCTTTGGAACTTTTCCGACCCGAGCGACCGCGAGCGAATGCAAGCGAAGCTTCGCACAGGTCTCGATGGTTATGGTTTGAACTAGCAGGTGTGAAGATTCACAAACGTGGTGAGCTGACCGGTTACGGGCCAGCGCCATCAGTCGAAAATCCTTTTTGAGAAAACGGTTACAGCCATACTTCTGAATTTACGGTAGCTCAAACCGGCGCGTCCCGCAACCCCGCGACATCAGGAACCCAGCATACTCGAGAGACCCTGATCAACCCCGGGGCCTGATGGGCTCAGGTGTCATCCAGCAGGATGACATCCACCCGGCGATTGCGCGAACGGCCATCTTCGTCTTCGTTGCTGGCGATGGGATAATCCTCACCCAGGCCAACGGCGGTGACCCGTTCCGCGTTGAGTCCCAGTTCCACCAACGACGCCATCACGGCATCTGCCCGACGCTGTGACAGCTCGAGATTGGACTGCGCGCTACCTACCGAATCGGTGTGACCTTCGATACGAATCTGCTTGTCCGGTTCGCTCTGCAAAAGATCCACGACCTCCTCCAGGCTGGAACGCGATGTCGCCAGCAGGTCGGTTTGCCCGATTTCGAAAAGCACATCGCCAAGGGTGACGACCACACCGCTTTCGGTCTGGCGCAACTGCAGATTCTCCAGTTGTTGTCGCAGGGTATCCGCCTGCTGGATGGCCAGGTCGGCTTCGCGCCGCGCCAGCTCGACTTCAGACGCCCTCGACTCGGCAAGGCGCTTGGCCTGCGCGGCCTCTTCCTTGGCCATCTCGGCATTCCGGGCCTGCTCGGCTTCGGCAGCCAGGGCGGCTTCCTTCTCCCGCCGCTGTCGCTCGGCCTCTTCCTCCGAAGCCGCAAACAGCATACGCGCCTGCTCGGCCTCGGCGCGGGCGCGCTCTGTCTCCAGCTGACCCGCCCTCACCAGCATGTCGCTGCGTTCCTGCTCAAGAACGTTGTACTCCTGCTGCAGTTGTTCCCGCTGGGCAATCACGCGCGCGATTTCGATCTTGCGGTTGGCCATGTACAACAGGTGTATGCGCTGGTTTTCGTTGCCGGTGGATAGTTCCGCGGTACGCAGCGCACGCTCGGCTTCGCCCAGCGCGAGCGGCGCGTAACCGGCCAGCTCCTCATCGGCTTTCAGCTGTTCCAGCTGGGCTCGGGCACGCTCCATGGCAAGGTCTTTTTTCGGTGCTGAACTGCATCCACCCAACACGGTGAGCGTCGCTAGCGCCAGGAGAATCAAACGGCCCGTCATTCGAAGTCCTCCCCGTACTCGGCGATAAACTCTTCACGCGTGACCTCATTCTCTCGCCGCAGCTCATTGGCCTTGCGCTGGGCCAACGTGGTCCGGCTCTTCTCGATGGCCAGCTCAGAGTTTATCTCCGACTCTTCGATCAGCCAGTAAGCGATATCGAACTGCTTGGAGTCCATTCCACGGCGGGCAGCGTCCAGCTTTTCGCGGGCAAAACGCAATTCCATGGGCGCCAGTTCCGCGGCGCCGGCGCGTTCCGCTGCCGCAATGGCTTCCTCCGCGGTCGCGAAGGCCGCTGGATCGGGTTTGGTCGTGACGCAAGCTGCCAGTGACAAAGTCATCAGGAGCGCAAAGATCAATCGGAACATGCAAAATCCACGGGCTGGAACCTTAACCATCCATTATGACCGATCGGCCGTCATAAGGTAAGGCACGGCAGCCGACAAATGGTTCATTTGACCAGAGGGTTCATTCAACGGGCGCGTCGGGCTGAGCTTCCGGCGCGGCTGCCGCGAAAGCGGGTATGTCGCGACAGCGCCCGGTCACTTCCATAATTCGTGGAAACGGCGCCAGGTCACACCCGAATCTCTCGGCGTTGTACACCTGCGGCACCAGGAAACAGTCCGCCAGGCCAGGCGCGCCGCCCATGCAAAAATCTCCATTCGCTGAAGACCGGCTCAGCCACTGTTCAATCGCCGAGAACCCCTCGCTTACCCAGTGATTCAGCCATTCAACCACCTCGCCTTTGCCGGGCGAAAATCGTTGCCTGATCTGCTGCTGAACCCGCAGGTTATTCAACGGGTGAATGTCACAGGCGACGGTCTGGGCCAGGGCACGGGCGCGGGCGCGCGACAAAGGATCCGGAGGCAGCAGGGCATATTCCGGAAATTGCTCGTCCAGGTACTCGCAAATCGACAGCGACTGAGTCAGCACCTGCCCGTTGTGAACCAGTGCCGGTACCAGGCCCTGAGGGTTGAGATCCCGGTATGACGAGGCGTGCTGCTCACCGCCGTCGCGCACCAGGTGTACGGGGTGCTGTTTGAAGGCAAGCCCTTTCAGATGCAGGGCAATCCGGACCCGATACGAGGCCGAACTGCGCCAGTAATCGAACAGGACGAGCGCTGAATCAGCCACCGTGGCGCTCGATCGTTTGCTCAATCCGGCCAAAAATGGATTGCCCAGCCTCGTCAAACATCTCAATCGAGATGGTGTCGCCAAAACGCATGAATGGCGTGCTTGGCTGACCATCCGCGATGATTTCCAGCATGCGTTTTTCCGCCAGGCACGAAGCGCCCAGACGGGTGTCCTGATTGGCAATGGTCCCTGAGCCGACGATGGTGCCTGCCGCCAGCGGGCGGGTACGGGCCGCGTGGGCCACCAGTCGGGCAAAATTGAATTGCATGTCCTCGCCGGCCTCGGGGCTCCCGAACCACTCGCCGTTGAGCGTGGATTCCAGCGGACGATGCAGCACGTGGTCACGCCAATGCCTGCCCAACTCATCCGGGGTGACCAGCACGGGCGAGAGCGCTGAGCGCGGCTTGGATTGCAGGAAGCCGAAGCCCTTGGCCAGTTCGGCCGGAATCAAATTGCGCAGGCTCACGTCATTGACCAGCCCGATCAACTGGATGTGCTCTCCGGCAGCGCTGGCATCAATGGCCATCGGCACGTCATCTGTCACGACAATCACCTCGGACTCGAAATCGATGCCGTGATCCTCACTCACGGCCGGCACGGGATCGCGCGGTCCGAGAAAACCGGCGGAGGTCGCCTGGTACATCAACGGATCGGTGTAGAACGTCTCCGGCACCTCCGCGCCGCGGGCCTTGCGGACGCGCTCGACGTGCGGCAGGTAAGCGCTGCCATCGAGAAACTCATAGGCGCGCGGCAAAGGTGACGCCAGCAGGCTCATATCCACCGGCACACCTTCAATGCGCCCACTTTCCAGGTCATCAGACAGGGCATTAAGGCGCGGCGCGCTCTCATGCCACCGATCCAGCGCCTCCTGCAAAGTAGATGCGATTTCGACCGCCTCGCAATACCTGCGCAGGTCGCGGCTCACCACCACCAACGTGCCGTCGCGGCCGCCGGCTTTGAGGGTTCCCAGTTTCATGTGTTTGTCTCCTAAGCTGTTCCTGAATGCAGAGCCGCCTGGCGGCCCCTACTCCTTCCAGGAATCGACGTATTCCATGCACTCGACCGATTCCGCGGCTTCACTGACATGCAGGGCATCGCGGGTGTCGAGCATGACGGCCACCTCGTTGGTGCCCTCAGCGGGCTGTTCCAGCGCGTTTTGCAGGGCCTTGGGATGCGGCCCATGGGTGAATCCACAGGGGTGAAAAGTCACCATACCCGGATGGATGTTGTCCCGGCTGAAAAACTCACCCTGGTGATAGAAGATCACTTCATCATAGTCGTCGTTGTTGTGGAAAAAGGGCACTTTCAGGGCACCGGGGTCGCTCTCGAATGGGCGAGGCACAAAGGTGCACACAACAAACCGGTTGGCCACGAAAGTCGTATGTGCCGAGGGCGGCAGGTGGTAACGATGGCTCATCAGGGGCCTGATATCGCGCCAGTTGATCCGCACCGGGGCCAGGTCGCCGTGCCAGCCCACCGCGTCCAGCGGATTGAACGGATAGGTGATCCGCGTAATTTCGCCACCCCGCTTGACCTGGACTTCCCATTCGCTCTCGTCCTGCTGCTCGCGGAAAGCATCGTCGATGCGAGGGATGTCCAGCATGGCCGGGTCGAAAATGGCGTGATGACCCACAAGCCCCTTGTCAGGCAACTGGTAGGCCGAATTGGAGGCTTCAATCAGCAGCATGCGCATGGGCTCGGCGGATTCCAGCCGCCACATCGTGCTGCGGGGCAAGACGACATAATCGCCCTCGCCCACCTCGAGGTGGCCGTAGTCACAAAAGAGGTGTCCCGCGCCGGAATGGATGAACAGGAGTTCATCACCATCGGCATTTCGCGCCAGGTGTTCCATGGATTCGCGCATCTCCCAGATGCGCATGCGGCAATGGGCGTTGCTCAGCAGTTCCCGCGCGGACCAGGGCGTATCGGCAAATGCGCCAAAATGCGTGGTATCGAAGGCCCGTGGTTTGAGCGGCCCTTCGAACCGGCTCCATGCTGTGGGCGGATGGCGGTGATGCATTTGCGTGGCCGGCCCGAAAAAGCCTTCCCGGCCCAATTCACGTTCAAACGTGTTCGCCGGAGCATCGCAATGCGCCTGGCGCGAGGACTCGCCTTCCACCCAGGCGGTGGTGATCCATTTTTTCGACATGATTGCCTCCGTTGGCCCCTTTTCAGGGCAGACCCGTCAGGAACCGCCCCCGTTGACAGGCAGCGTCAAAGTACCCCGCGCCGCATCTGATCCAGTTCGATCGATTCGAACAGCGCGGTGAAATTGCCCTCACCAAATCCCTTGTTGCCCTTTCTCTGGATGATCTCGAAGAAGATCGGGCCGATGTTGGTCTTGGTGAAAATCTGCAAGAGGATTTTCTCCCCGGTCTCTTCGTCAGCGTCAATCAGGATGCGGTTCGTCCGCATGCGCTCGAGATCCTCATCGTGCTTGGGCACCCGGCGGTCGATGATCTCATAATAGGTGTCGGGCGTGTCGAGGAACCCGATGTTCCGCTCGCGCATGGCCTCCACCGTCGTGTACACGTCGTTCGTGTACAGGGCAATGTGCTGCACACCTTCGCCTTTGTAAAGATCGAGGTATTCGTTGATCTGGCTTTTGGGATCGGATGACTGATTGATCGGTATGCTGATCACACCGGTCGGTGACGTCATGGCGCGCGAGGTCAGACCGGTCTGCTGGCCCTTGATATCGAAGTACCGGACCTCGTAGAAGCCGAACAGGCGATGGTAATACTCTGCCCACTCGTCCATGTTGCCGTGGAAAACATTGTGGGTGAGATGATCGATGAAGGTGAGTCCAAAGCCCTTGGGAAAAGGATCAGCACCTACAAGGAGTTCGTATTCGTCCTCCCAAACACTGCCATGATTACGGTCGGTCAAATACAGCACCGAGCCGCCGATACCCTCGATGCGCGGGGCGTCAAGGGCCATTTTCGGCACGTCCGCCATGGAGGCCGCCCCATTCGCCAGCGTGGACGCATACGCATCATCAGCATCTTCAACCCGCAGCGCGAAGCCCACGCAGCAGGGCCCATGCTGGGCGGCAAAGCCAGCCGCAAACGATCCGGGCTGCTCGTTGACCAGAAAGTTGATGTCCCCCTGGCGATACAGGGTGATCTGTTGCCGCTTGTGGCGGGCGATGGCCGTGAAGCCCATATGCCGGAACAGCGTATGCAGTATCTCGCCGTCGGGAGCGGCAAATTCGACAAACTCGAAGCCATCCACGCCCAGTGGGTTATCTTTCATGTCATTCATGTTCGATCTCCGCTTCGCTGCCCACCCGGGCAGTGCGCTCTTGATATTCACATCCCGATCAGTAACGGGTTGCATTGATAGCGTCTTTATAGTTACATTTGTAACTAATTTCAAGAGGCGCCTTATTCATGACCAGGAAAATCACGCCCAAAGGGGCCGACCAGTTTTTGCTCGAGCGATTCCTGCCTTACCGGCTCTCGCTGCTGAGCAACACGGTCAGCGAGGGCATCGCGATCGCCTATCGCACGGAATATGGGCTCAGCGTCACGGAATGGCGCGTCATCGCCATACTCGGCCGCTTTCCGGGGCAAACCGCGAGCGAAGTCGTGCATCGCACCGCGATGGACAAAGTGGCCATCAGCCGCGCGGTAAAAAAACTGCAGGACAAGGGACTGGTCGAACGCCAGGAACATGATGAGGATCGCCGACGCCAACCACTGGCGCTGACTTCGGCATTGGGCGAACCGCTCTACCGAGCCATCATTCCACAGGCCCTGGACTACGAGCAGGATCTGCTGGACGCGCTGTCGAAAACCGAACAGCAGCAGTTGGACAGCATCATTGAAAAACTACAGAGCGCAGCCAATACACTCAATTCGGGCTGACCAGGGGCTCAGGACAACGCGGCGAGGGTTTGGCCGGCATTTCGCAGCCCCGGCGAGACACGTATAATGTGCGCCCCGGTGTAGCGACCCCGGCCACCCGGAACGCTTCTGTTTAAGCTGCACCGAACAATCAACAACCACACAGGAAGGTTTGCATGCCGGCGACAATCGCCTCTTTCAAAATTGACTATCACCAGTTCCTGGCGCCGGACGGCCGTCTGATATCGGATCAGGATCTGCCGGCGCTGGCGACCGATTTCGACCAGCTGCTGGCACTTTACCGGGTCATGGTCAATACGCGGACCTTCGACAAAAAGGCCATTGCCCTGCAGCGCACCGGCAAACTCGGCACCTACGCCTCCTGCCTCGGTCACGAAGCCACGCACGTGGCCATCGGCAGCGCGATGAAGGAAGAGGACTGCTTCGCGCCGATGTATCGTGAATACGGTGCACAGTTCTGCCGGGGAGTACGTATGTCCGAGGTTCTGCTTTACTGGGGCGGAGACGAACGCGGCAGCGACTTTTCAGGGCCGCCGCATGACTTTGCCTGGTGCGTTCCCATCGCAACCCAATGTCTGCACGCCGCCGGATCGGCACTGGCGTTTAAACTGCGCGGCGAGCCGCGCGTGGCTGTCACCGTCGTGGGCGACGGCGGCAGTTCCAAGGGCGACGCGCTGGAGGCGATGAACGCGGCCAGCGCCTTCGACCTGCCCCTGGTGTTGGTCATCGTCAACAACCAATGGGCTATCTCGGTGCCCCGCAGCAAGCAAAACCATGCCAAAACGCTGGCCCAGAAGGGCATTGCTGCAGGACTGCCCGCCGTTCAGGTCGATGGCAACGACCTGATTGCGAGCCGATGGGTGATGGAACAGGCGCTGGAGCGCGCCCGTGCTGGCAAGGGTGCAACCATAATTGAAATGATGACCTACCGGTTGTCCGACCACACCACCGCCGATGACGCGACACGCTACCGCGACCGGGAAGAGGTCGAAGAGGCGTGGAAACGCGAACCGGTCGCGCGGCTGCGCCACTACCTGATCGACCAGGGCGCTTGGTCTCGCGAGCAGGATGATGCGCTCGTCAAGGAAGCGGCCGAGCTGGTTGAAAGCGAGGTCGCGGAATACCTGGCCGTTGGCAAGCCGGGCATAGAATCCATGTTTGACTACATGTATGCAGAGTTGCCGCATGACCTGTCGGAACAACGTGAACGCGCGCTTGAGGAGTTGAAGTAATGGCGCGCGTTACGATGGTGGAAGCCGTGACCATGGCGCTGGCCTGGGAAATGGAACACGACGAGCGCGTGGTGGTGCTGGGCGAAGACGTCGGTATCAACGGCGGCGTTTTCCGCGCGACCGCTGGGCTGGCCCAACGGTTCGGAGATCAGCGCGTTATCGACACGCCCCTGGCGGAAACCATGATTGCGGGGATGACGGTGGGCATGGCCGCGCAGGGAATGAGACCCGTTGCCGAAGCCCAGTTCATGGGATTTATTCTGCCGATGGTGGATCACATCATGTGCCATGCCGGCCGCTTGCGCCATCGCACGCGCGGCCGCCAGAGCTGCCCCATGGTCCTGCGCGCTCCATTTGGCGGCGGCATTCACGCGCCTGAGCATCATTCTGAAAGCACAGAGGCCTTCTTTGCCCACATGCCGGGTATCCGGGTGGTGATCCCCTCTTCGCCGGGTCGCGCCTACGGATTACTGCTGGCTGCCCTGCGCGACCCCGATCCGGTGGTATTCCTGGAACCCAAAAGGATCTACCGGCTGAACAAGGAAGAAGTGCCGGACAATGGCGAGGATCTGCCGCTGGACGTCTGCTACGTGCTGCGGGACGGCAGCGACATCACGCTCGTTACCTGGGGCGCCATGATCAAGGAGACATTGGAGGCCGCAGACCAGTTGGCTGAACGTGGCATCAGCGCTGAGGTGATCGATGTGGCCACCATCAGCCCGCTGGATATGGAGACCATTATCGAGTCCGTACAAAAGACGGGACGCTGCGTCATCGTGCACGAAGCGGCCAGGCATTGCGGTGTGGGCGCCGAAATCGCGGCCGGACTGGCGGACGCCGGCATCTGGCACCTTCACGCGCCGGTCAAACGCGTCACCGGCTACGACTCCGTCATGCCCCTGTACAAAATGGAGATGAAGTACATGCCCAGCGTCAAGCGCATCCTCAACGCCGTCAACGAGATACTGGAAGTCTCATGAAAATTTTCAACCTGCCCGACCTCGGGGAAGGCCTGCCCGATGCCGAAATCGTCGAATGGCTGGTATCCGAGGGCGATGAGATCAAGACCGACGATCCCATGGTCTCCATGGAAACCGCCAAGGCGGTCGTAGAGGTACCCAGCCCTTACACCGGCAAGATCAGCAAGCTTTTCGGGCAGGCCGGTGATGTGATCGAAACGGGCGCCCCGCTGGCCGGGTTTAAGGTCGAGGGCGAAGACGATGCAGAGGCAGAAGCAGGGGCAAAGCCGGCGCCCGAGCCCGAAACGACCCCCGCTGAGACCGCGGCCGAGCAAGGTGCGCGCGAGGATTCGGGCACGGTGGTCGGAGCCATGGAGTCCTCTGATCGACTGGTGTCTGAGGCCGTTGCCACCGTCGGCAGCGCCAGGGTGACCCCCGCGGTACGTGCATTGGCACGCAAGCTGAAGGTCGACCTGAACTCGGTTCAGGCAAGCGGCAAAGACGGCGTGGTGACCCGTGCCGATGTGGAGAACGCAGCGCGTCATCCGCAGCCGGCGCCAGCGCCAGCCGAACCCGTTCCAGCGTCATCCCGATCTCCGGTAACACCGGCGGCGCCTGCACCCGCCGCCGCCCCATCCGGCGAGTGGGAGGCCATTCGCGGCACACGCAGGACGATGGCCCGCGTGATGTCCGAGTCTCACGCGCAGGTGGTAGCCACCTCCATCATGGACGACGCGGATATTCACCGTTGGGCACACGGGCAGGACATCACCGTTCGGCTGCTGCGCTCATTGTGGGCCGGCGCGCGCGTGGAGCCGGGGCTGAATGCCTGGTATGACGGCGAACAAAGCATGCGCATGCTGCACAAGGGTATGCACGTGGGCATGGCCGTGGATACCGAGGACGGCCTGTTTGTTGCCGCGCTCCGGGATGTTCACAGCGCCAGTGCCGCCGACATGCGTGATGCCATCAACCGGCTGCGCGACAACGTGGTCAACCGCTCCATTCCGCCGGAGGACATGAAGGACTACACCATCATGCTGTCGAACTTCGGTGTTTTTGCAGGCCGTTACGCCACGCCCATTATTGCGCCGCCGTGTGTCGCCATCGTGGCCGCGGGCAAATTACGCAACGAGGTGGTGCCGGTACTCGGCGGCTACGAAGTGCACAGGATCATTCCCCTGTCGCTGACATTCGACCATCGGGCAGTGACGGGAGGTGAGGCCGCGCGTTTTCTTAAGGCGATGCTTGAAGATCTTGGCTTGCCCGAATAGTTCGAAAAGCCATCAAGATCCAGCCAGGCCTCTCTCGCTGTATATGCGGCTGACTCGATCCAGGTCCGGGACCTCTTGCGATCGGGCAAAGCACACACCGGTGGTGTGGCCCAACGATATACTGCCCTGCGTTTCTCCCGTGACCGGATCAAGTATGGTCATCCCGCGCATGCCGTCGACGTAAAGCTTATCGCCGCTGGGGTTCAACGCAATCGGGTCGATCCCATAAAATGCCAGAGACTTTGGCGCGTTTCTGGTCCACGCCAACGCGAGTTCGCCCGTGAGGGGATTGAAATGAAATGCCTCGATCGCTTTGGCCGTCCGCACATACAGCATGCTGCCGTCGTGATTGAAGGTTGCAGCGTGACCGGGCCCTGTGGCCAGATCCAACCGGGTTGCCGGCCTGAGTCCTGGCAAAGTGAATGTCTGAAGACCACCTTTCCGATCGAGCAGTACACCGGCATAAGAGCCTGGCGCGCATGCGCTGTTGACAGGCTGATCCCCGGTTGAAAGGCGATGGCCGCGCAAGGAAATCTTTCCGCGATGGCTGACAGCCGCGTCATACAGCGCGTTATCGAGCACCGAATCGAAGTATTTGCCGTAAGTGGTCGTCACCAACAGTGTTCCGTTGTCGCAGAATTCCACTGAAGTGTGATCTGCGAAAGGGACTGAAGTGGCCACCTCCTCCTGAATCCGCGTGTCAATCACTGCCAGGGGTGCCTGAATTTCACCCCCACCCGCCAGAACCAGGAAGGTATCGTCCGGGCTGAGGGACATATCCAGGCCAAGATTGCTGATAGACACCTGCTTGCTGGCGCGGGGGCGTTCGCTATCGGACCGACTGAGTTCAACCACGGTGATCTCATTGCTAGCGCTGGTTGAAAACCCCATGCGCTCATCCGATGTGACCGAGCAGTCGGCCGTGGTTTGCCCAGGCGGCGCTGCGATGCTGGTTTTGATCAAACCGTCCTCGGCACCCAGAACGGTGATTGTTTTGGCGGAGTTATCAGAAACCATCCCCACGGAATCAGCGTACGCGAAAGTCGCACCCATGAGCGCGATGCTTACATACAGCCGAAGCATTAAAGTGGGTGGCACCAGAAAACGCATTTTCTTCCCCGTCATTGCGACCCGCCCGTGTGACGCACGGTCAGGCAGTTCAACGCACCGCTTATCAGGCGTCACCTTGATGCAAGGCCCGGTAATGTTCAATACCAAAAACTGACAGTCTGAGCCCTCGATAATGACAGTCTGAAGTCTGGCGATTCACACCCCGCGATCCCGAGCCCGTGAAAAACCGGTCCAACGCCCCTAGATCACACGCATGATGAACTCAATTTCGCCCTTGTGGGTGCTGATAGCCCAGGCTCTGCTGGTGGTGCACGTCCTGGTCACCGGCCGCAACCGCTACTGGATCCTGCTGCTGCTGTTTCTGCCCCTGATCGGTGGCCTGGCCTACCTGATCATGGAACTGCTGCCGGAATGGTCGGGCGGCATACGCGGACAGAGAGCCCGCCGGGAATTTGGCCGGGTGATCAATCCCAACGGCCGGCTGAAGCAACTGGCTGCCGCCTGGGAGCAGTCACCCAACGCAGATAACGCCCGGCATTACAGTACAGCACTGTTGGATTCCGGCCGGTTCGAAGAGGCAGAGTCCATCATCAATCAGTCGCTCTCCGGCCTGTTCAGCACCGAACCCAACCTGCTGCAGATCAAAGCCCGACTGCGGTTTGAGCAGGATGACCCCGCTGGCGCGGTGGAAGTGCTGGATCGCCTGGTCAGGGAAAACCCGGGATTTCGCTCACCCGAAGGGCATCTGCTGCTGGCTCGCGCCCTTGAACAAGCCGGGCAAACCGATCGGGCGCTGCAGGAATACCAATCCGTTTCCACCTATTTCCCCGGCGTTGAGGCGCGCTACCGACTGGCCATGGCGCTGGCGGAGGCGGGTGACGCACAGGCATCCCGCGCGGAACTGGAGCACATCCTCAAAGATGCCCGCCTGGCCCCTGCCCACTTTAGGAAGGCCGAGGCCGGCTGGCTGAGAAGGACCAGGTCAGCGTTGAAAACCTGAGCGTTTCCAGGCCATTGCCTTCGCGCCCTTATTCTGGAATAATGCGCCTCCCCCGGCATCTTCCGGGCTCAGCGCGCCGCCTTGAGGCACTGGCACGCAAATACGCACACGTTCCGCAACCGTTCGGTTGGGTGCCCTGGCAAAACCAGGGTTACCGGACAGGGAACGTGGAGGATTAACCCAGGATTTCAGCGCGCTGAACGTCGCGCTGCTGTCCTCTGTATGCAGGTAAGAAACATGGCAAACGTCACCATGCGCCAGATGCTTGAAGCTGGCGTGCACTTTGGTCACCAGACCCGTTATTGGAACCCCAAGATGGAGCCGTACATTTTCGGCGCCCGGGGCAAAATTCATATCATCAACCTCGAGCGCACGCTGCCGCTCATGACCGACGCGCTGAATTATGTCAGCGGCCTGGCCGCCAAGCGCGGCAACATCATCTTTGTCGGCACCAAGCGCGCGGCCAGCAAAGCCATCATGGAAGAAGCGCAGCGCTGCGGGATGCCTTTTGTTTCACACCGGTGGCTGGGCGGCATGCTGACCAATTTCAGCACCATCAAACAGTCGATCAAACGCCTGAAACACCTGGAAAGCATGCAGGAAGAGGGCGGATTCGAGCACTTGGTGAAAAAAGAAGTGCTGCAGCTGTCGAGGGAGCAGGAAAAGCTGGAGCGGAGCCTGGGTGGCATCAAAGACATGAGAGGTCTGCCAGACGCCATGTTCGTGGTGGACGTGGACCACGAGGACATTGCCGTCAAGGAAGCCCGCAAGCTGGGCATTCCCGTCATCGCGGTGGTTGATACCAACTGCTCACCGGATGGAGTTGACTATGTCATTCCGGGCAATGATGACGCAATCAGGTCGATCCGACTGTACGCCCAGTTGATGGCAGACGCCATCCTGGAAGGACGCGCCTCCGCACCGCAGGTGGAAGTCAGCGATGACGAGTTCGTGGAGTTGGACAAAGACGGAAACCCGATCAAGAAAGCCAAGGGCAGCGCGGGCAAGAAGCCCCAAAAGGCCGTCAAGAAGAAGGTCGCCAAGAAAGCCGTTGCGAAGAAGGCAGCCGCGGCCGCACCTGTAGCTGCTGAGGCTGCGGCGGAAGCGCCGGCCGAGGAAGCCAAGGCCGAAGAGGCTGCGGCGGAAGCGCCGGCCGAGGAAGCCAAGGCCGAAGAGGCTGCGGCGGAAGCGCCGACCGAGGAAGCCAAGGCCGAAGAGGCTGCGGCGGAAGCGCCGACCGAGGAAGCCAAAGCCGAAGAGGCTGCGGCGGAAGCGCCGACCGAGGAAGCCAAGGCCGAAGAGGCTGCGGCGGAAGCGCCGACCGAGGAAGCCAAGGCCGAAGAGGCTGCGGCGGAAGCGCCGGCCGAGGAAGCCAAGGCCGAAGAGGCTGCGGCGGAAGCGCCGGCCAAGAAAAAAGCCGCCGCCAAAAAGACCGCCAAGAAGAAAGCCGCCAAAAAGACCGCCAAGAAGAAAGCCGCCAAAAAGACCGCCAAGAAGAAGGCCGCTAAAAAGACCGCCAAAAAGGCAAAGGATTCGGACGACTGAATTCAGCGTTGGTTAAACAGCGGGCCCCGGCACTCCCGGGGGCCCCAGGATTGAATAAGACGAGGTAAAAGGACATGGCAGTTACAGCTGCAATGGTAAAAGAACTGCGCGAGCGCACGGGCGCCGGCATGATGGAATGCAAAAAAGCGCTGGTCGAGACCGATGGCGACATCGAGACCGCGGTTGAGAATCTTCGCAAGTCGGGCCTGGCCAAGGCGGACAAGAAGGCTGGCCGGGTCGCTGCCGAGGGCAAGATCATGATGGCCGCCAGCCAAGACGGCGCGAATGCCGTCATGGTGGAGGTCAACTGCGAAACCGACTTCGTGGCCAAGGACGAGAACTTCAATGCCTTCGCCAATGCCGTGGCCGGAAACGCCCTGAGCATGGAAGGCGACGACGTGGCCGCGCTCATGGAAACCGAAATTGAAGGCGCAACGGTTGAACAGGCACGCCAGGCCCTGGTGGCCAAGATCGGTGAAAACATCCAGGTTCGGCGGATCGTTCGGATTCATGCCGACGGCAACCTGGGCCAGTACGTCCACGGCGGCCGGATTGGTGTGATGGTCGATCTCTCCGGGGGCGACGCAGAACTCGCCAAGGACCTGGCCATGCATATCGCGGCACTCAATCCAGAGTACGTCTCGGCAGATGACGTGCCAGCAGATGTGGTCGAGAAGGAGAAAGGCATCCTGATCGCGCAGGCTGCCGAATCCGGCAAGCCCCCCGAGATTATCGAGAAGATGGTCAGTGGTCGCCTCAACAAGCACCTGTCCGAGATCACCCTGCTGGGCCAGCCTTTTGTGAAGGATTCCGATATCAAAGTCGGCAAACTGCTGGAGGGCCAGGGCGCCAAGGTCCTGGGTTTCCACCGCCTCGCAGTCGGCGAAGGCATCGAAAAGAAGCAGGAAAACTTTGCGGATGAGGTGATGCAGCAGGTCCAGGGCGGTTAAACTGGGGCTGTCTCAAACAACACCCTGACTGATCCTGGACTCGTGAGCGCACACAACTACCGAAGAATCCTGCTCAAACTCAGTGGCGAAGCGCTGCTGGGCGACGAGGATTATGGCATCGATCCTCGCATTATCGCGCGGATCGCTTCCGAAATTTCGGAAGTTGCCCGCTCCGGCGTCGAAGTCGCCGTGGTCATCGGCGGCGGCAACATTTTTCGCGGGGCGGGCCTGGCGGAATCCGGAATTGACCGGGTCACCGGCGATCACATGGGCATGCTGGCAACGGTGATGAATTCACTGGCCCTGCAGGATGCCCTGGAGAGCATCGAGTGCACCGCACGCGTGATGTCCGCCATCAGCATCCATGATGTCTGCGAGGATTACATCCGTAGGCGTGCTGTCCGCCACCTGCAAAAGGGCCGCGTTGTCATTTGCGCAGGGGGCACCGGCAACCCCTTCTTCACGACAGACACCGCCGCGGCGCTCAGGGCGATCGAGATCGGCGCCGACCTGCTGTTGAAGGCGACAAAAGTTGACGGCATCTACTCGGCCGACCCCAAGCTCGACCCGAGCGCGCAGTTTTTCGATCACGTCAGCTACGACGAGGTGATCGAGAAGAAACTGAAAGTGATGGATGCGAACGCCATTGTGCTCTGCCGGGATCAGGGTATGCCAATCCGCGTCTTCAATGTCTTCGACGAGGGCAGTTTATTCAAACTCGTTCGCGGCGAGTCCATCGGCTCCCGCGTGGGAGACAACGCCCACTGACTGTTGCGTCGCTTCCGCGGCTGTTGACCGGCAGACGCCATGGCAGCGTGGCGGACCAGAGACACGGTTCGCAGGCCGGATAACTGTTAGAATTCGGCGTTATTTGGCGGGACTGAAGCTGGCGGCCAGTGGCCGCTGAGACTGGCGGGAGAGAATCATGCTGGAAGACATCAAGAGAGACACCCGGGTCAGGATGAATAAAAGCCTGGAGGCGCTGACCCGCGAGTTGGCCAAAATCCGAACCGGTCGAGCCCATCCGAGTCTGCTCGAACACGTGCAGGTCGAATATTACGGCAGCCTCGTCCCTGTCTCACAGGCAGCCAACGTCACGGTGGAGGACGCCCGGACGCTGGCCGTCACCGCCTGGGACAAGACCATGGTCGCGGTGATCGAAAAAGCCATCTTGAGCTCCGATCTCGGGCTTAATCCCAATACCGCTGGCAATGTGATCCGCATCCCCCTGCCGCCGCTGACCGAAGAGCGCCGCGTGGAACTCGGAAAAGTGGTGCACCACGAGGGTGAAAACGCCAAGATCGCTATCCGCAACATCAGGCGGGACGCCAATCACCACATCAAGGACCTGCTCAAGGAGAAAGAGATTTCCGAGGATGATGACCGCCGGGCGGAACAGGAAATCCAGAACATCACCGACGCCAATATCACGAAAGTCGATGAGATTGTGGCCGAAAAAGAGCAGGAACTGCTGGAGATTTGATGCCCCGAATCCCGGATCATATTGCCATCGTCATGGATGGCAATGGTCGCTGGGCTGAGAAGCGCAAGCGCCCCCGCAACTTGGGTCACCAGGCGGGGCTGAAGGCCCTCAAACGAACCGCAGAGCATTGCGCCCGAAGCGGCGTCAAAATCCTGACCGTTTTTGCCTTCTCCAGCGAAAACTGGCAACGGCCCCGGCAGGAGGTTTCGCGCCTCATGGAGTTGTTCCTCAAGGCGCTGGACCGTGAAGTCAAGAATCTGCAGCAAAATGGAATCCGGCTCACGTTTATCGGCGACCGGAGCCAGTTCCCCGCGGAAATCCGGCAGCGCATGATCGCAGCAGAATCTCTGACCCGCTCCAATGGAGAGATGACCCTGAACGTCGCAGCCAACTACGGCGGCCGCTGGGACATCATGCAGGCGGCAAAGAACCTGGCCAGGGAGGTGGGCGAAGGGCATCTTGCCGCTGAAGATATCGACCGCGACACGTTCGCCAGCCACTTGTCCACGGCTGACATTCCCGATCCCGACCTCTTGATCCGCACTGGCGGGGAGATGCGGATCAGCAATTTCCTGCTCTGGCAGTGCGCGTACAGCGAACTCTATTTCTCACCCGTGCTTTGGCCCGACTTCGGCCCCGATGAACTGGACAGAGCGATCAAGGCTTACCAGGAGCGGGAGCGCAGATTCGGCAAAACCGGCGAACAGGTCAGGGACAAAAAGCGTGCTTAAAACACGCGTCATCACCGCCCTGTGGCTGGCGCCACTTGCGTTCCTGCTGATTTTCGCCCTCCCCACGCGGTGGTTTGCCGCTGCACTGGCTCTGCTTCTTTTGGTGGGGGCCTGGGAGTATCAGCGGCTGGCGGCGCTTGAAGGGAGCGCCGGAGGCTGGGCGCTGATCACAGTCCAGGCCATCATTTTCCTTGGCATCGGTTGGTACTGGGGCCTGCTTCTGCAACAGGCTCAGGTCGTTTTCCTGGCTGGCGTCGGCGCCTGGCTTCTGATGCTGCTCCGCCTGCAGGGCTTCCGTTCCGGCAGAAAGCCGGACGCAAATTACCGGAAACTTAGCGCTCTCAGCGCATTGATGTCCATCAGCCTTGCCTGGTTTTCGCTTGCCTGGTTGCATTCCAGGGAACACGGACCATGGTGGATAGTGGCGCTACTGCTAATCATATGGGCAGCCGACATCGGCGCCTATTTCACCGGTCGGGCCATGGGCAAACGCAAGCTGGCCACCCATCTCAGCCCGGGCAAGACACTCGAAGGCCTGGCGGGCGGGTTGCTCGCGGCCGGCGTCATTGGCTGGGCCGCTATTGCCTATCTTCCTCTTGGGCAGCACGGGCATCTCGCCTGGCTGATCCTCGCCATCCTGACGGCGCTGATCTCCGTGGGGGGCGACCTCTTTATCAGCCTGCACAAGCGCACCAGCGGCTACAAGGATTCCGGGCATATTTTTCCCGGCCACGGGGGTGTTTTGGATCGATTGGACAGCCTGATGGCCGGCGCGCCTTTATTTTCGCTCGGCGTCATATTCCTGTCTGGCAGCGGCACATGAGCCAGACGCCCCAAGGTATTTCCATTCTCGGCGCGACCGGTTCCATCGGCCGCAGCACGCTGGATGTCCTGCGGCGCCACCCCGATCGATATCGCGTCATTGCGCTCAGCGGGCACGGAAACCTGGAACTGCTGGCCCAACAATGCCGTCAGCACAACGCTCAATTCGCTGTCATCTCGGACCAGACCCGGGCTTCCGACCTGCGGGCCGCTCTGCAAGCCGCGGGCAGCCATGCACAGGTGCTGGCGGGAGCGAATGCCCTGGTAGAGGCGGTTGAGCTCGAGCAAACCGACACCGTGATGGCGGCCATTGTCGGCGCCGCAGGATTGCAGCCCGCGCTGAGGGCGGCCCAACTGGGCAAACGCCTGCTGCTGGCCAACAAGGAATCCATGGTCATCGCCGGCCCCCTGTTCGCCAAGGCGTCGGCCGCCTCGGGGGCGGCCATCATCCCGGTCGATTCCGAGCACAACGCGCTTTTCCAGGCACTGCCCGACCACTGCAAGACAGATCTCGGCGCAGCCGGCGTGGAAAAACTGATTCTCACGGCCTCCGGCGGCCCGTTTCGGCTCGCGGACGCCGCTGAGCTTGAAGGGGTAACACCCGCCGAGGCCTGCGCCCATCCCAACTGGGACATGGGAAAAAAAATCTCCGTCGACTCCGCCACCCTGATGAACAAGGGCCTGGAGGTGATTGAGGCCGCCTGGCTGTTTCACACCGGGCCTGAACAGATCGAGGTCGTGGTCCACCCGCAAAGCATCATCCACTCCCTGGTCGCCTACAGGGACGGTTCTGTCATCGCCCAAATGGGCATGCCCGATATGCGCACACCCATCGCACACGCGCTGGCGTGGCCGGAACGTATTGAATCGGGAGTCGAGAGACTCGATCTTAGCCAGATGCGGCAGTTAGAGTTCTATGAGCCCGATACACAGCGATTCCCCTGCCTTGCGCTGGCCTTTGCGGCCTTGAGGGACGGCGGCAGCGCGGCCGTGACACTGAACGCCGCCAACGAAATCGCGGTCGAAGCCTTTCTGAACGAGCAGGTTGGCTTCATGGATATCCCTCGTATTATCGAAAACACATTACACAGATACGAGGCGGGGCCGGTGGAAAACCTCGCAGATGTGCTCGCTTACGATCGGGCGGCGCGGAGGCTGGCACAAGAGGAAGTACGGGACAATGTCTGAACTGCTTGGATCCATCTGGTGGCTGCTGGTCGCATTGGGCCTGCTCATCACCTTTCATGAATTTGGCCATTTCTGGGTGGCTCGCCGCCTGGGCGTCAAAGTTTTGCGGTTCTCGGTCGGCTTCGGCAGCGCACTGTGGAAGCGCACAGGCAGGGACGGCACTGAATACGTGGTCGCTGCGATACCGCTGGGCGGTTACGTCAAGATGCTGGACGAGCGCGAAGACGAGGTGCCTGCCGACCAGACAGAACAGGCTTTCAACCGCAAGCCGGTATGGCATCGGATCGCCATCGTCGCGGCCGGGCCTGTTTTCAACCTGGTGTTCGCGGTGGCCGCGTTCTGGGTCATGTTCATGGTGGGGATTCCGGAATCCCGGCCCATCGTCGGCAACGTCAGCGGCATCGCCGCGGCAGCGGATATCAGGCCTGAGGACGAAATCATCGCCATTGACGGGGAACGCACCGCGACCTGGTCTCACGCGACGCTGGCCCTGGTCACCCGGGCGCTGGATCGCAGCGAGGTCAATGTCACGCTCGAAGACTTCAACGGAGATCGGCGGGACACCCTGCTCAACCTGGGACGGCTGGATGATTCCTTCTCCGAAGAGCGCACGCTGGAATTCATCGGCCTGGAGCCCTGGCGTGCCGTTATACCCGCAGTGATCGACGAGGTCAGCGGAAACAGCCCAGCCCAGCAGGCAGGCTTTCGCTCAGGCGACCTTTTCCTTTCCATTAACGGCGAGGAGGTGCTGGATTGGGGCTGGGTGGGCTATCTGGTGCAGAAGCATGGAACCGAGGGGGCGCCGCTGGCCATTGAGGTTGAGCGAAACGGCCAGCCCATCATGCTGAACGTAACGCCCAGAGCAGAGAAAACCGGCCTGTTTTCGAGCCGGCTGGTACTCGGCGTCAGCAACATAGGGCCGGATGCCCACACGAGCGAGATGCTGGAAAGGACTTATGTCGTTCTCAGGCACGGACCGCTGGAGGGTGTTGGCGCGGCGTTTTCCGAAACCTGGCGACTGGCCAGTTCCACGGTGGGTATTCTTGGCCGAATGCTGACCGGCAGCGCTTCGGTCAAAAATCTGTCGGGGCCCATTTCCATCGCGCAGTTCGCCAACAACTCTGCCAACGCCGGCTTGTCTTACTTCCTGTTTTTTCTCGGCATCATCAGCCTGAGCCTGGGCATCCTCAATTTACTGCCCATCCCGGTGCTTGATGGCGGTCACCTGCTGTATTACCTGATAGAATTGGCAAAGGGCAGCCCGGTTTCCGAGAAAGTTCAGCTTACCGGCCAATATGTCGGCTTGGCGGCTTTATTCAGCCTGATGGGCTTGGCCCTGGTTAACGATATTTTACGATTGGTCGGGTAAACTGCAGCGCACGGACCCACCCCTTTGCGGATATAAGAACCCAATGAGAAAGTTCCTGGCCATTATGATTGGCTGCTTGATGTGCAACCTCGCACTGGCACTCGAGCCATTCACCATATCGGATATAAGGATCGAGGGCCTGCAGCGGATCTCGGAGGGGACCGTCTACAGCTATCTGCCCCTGGACACCGGGGATGTTCTGACGGCCTCCAATTCCCGAGCCGCTATCCGCGAATTGCATCGAACCGGTTTTTTTGACGACATCCGATTGAGTCGGGACGGGTCGATACTGGTCATCACCATCCGCGAGCGGCCTGCCATCGCCACCATCTCGCTCAGCGGCAACAAGGCGATCAAGGACGAGGACATGCTCGCGGTGCTGGCCGATATCGGCTTGTCCGAGGGCGAAGTGTACGCGCCGCAAGCGCTGGACAGGATTCAGCAGGAGCTGGTCAACCAGTATTACTCCCAGGGACGTTACGCGGTCTCGGTTGATACGCGTGTTACCCAGCTGGACCGTAACCGGGTGCGCATCGCGATCGTGATCGACGAAGGCAAAACCGCCAAGATCAAGCACATCAACATCGTTGGCAACACCCTGTTTACGGACAAGGAAATCAGCAAGGAATTTGAATCCGGCATACCGCCGTTCTGGAAGTTCTGGGCCAAGGACGATCAGTACTCCCGCGAAAAGCTGTCAGGGGATCTGGAGAAAATTCGATCCTATTACCAGGACCGGGGCTACATCGACGCCAGTGTCGAATCGACCCAGGTATCCATCAGCCCCGACAAACGCAGCATCTTCATCACCGCCAATGTCACGGAGGGCGAGCAGTTCAGTATCGACGAGGTACAGATCACCGGGGATCTCGTGATCGAAGAAGCGTCGTTGAGGCGGCTGATCCTGGTGCAGCCCGAGGAAGTGTTCTCACGCAAGAAAATGGAGCAAAGCGTGGAGAACATCACGGCGCTGCTGTCCAATATCGGATATGCCTTCGCCAACGTGAATCCAATTCCCCAGATCAATCGCGATAACCTGACGGTGGACCTCAATTTTTACGTTGACCCGGGCAAGCGAGTTTACATACGGCGTATCCTCTTCAGGGGCAACACATCCACCAAGGACGAAGTCCTGCGGCGGGAAATGAGACAGTTCGAGGGCGCGTGGTTTTCACAAGGCGCCATTGATCGCTCCAAGATCCGCATGCAGCGTCTGACCTACTTCGAAACGGTGGAGATCGAAACGCCGCCGGTGCCCGGCACCGATGACCAGGTTGACGTTGTGGTCACGGTTCAGGAGCGGCCCGCCGGCAGCTTCTCCGTCGGGCTGGGTTATTCAGAGATCCAGGGGCTGATCTACTCCATGAGCCTGCAGCAGGACAACTTCCTGGGCAGCGGCAAACGCGTCGGCATCGGCATCTCCTACAGCGACATCATCAAGAGCATCAACCTGTCTTATGAGAATCCCTATTGGACCGATGACGGTGTGAGCCGCGGTTTTTATGCCCGCTACCAGGAATATGACCAGGGCGCTGCCAATATCTCGAACTTCACCAGCAGCGAAGCCGCCGCCGGTATGAGCCTTGGCGCTCCGATCACCGAGATTGATTTCATCCGCGGATCCATAGGGATCAGGCTGACCGACATCAACATCGGCCAGTTTGTCGTCGAGCGGGAGTTTCCGAACCCGGAGCCGCCGCCCGACACGATCTGTACCGATTTCAATGAAAATGGCATTTGTCCTGAACCACCGTACTTTATCCCGACGGCATTCGATCCGCTGTCGCATTCACTGGATTTCAACGGTGACGGCGTCATCAGCGACGACGAGCGTGAATTCAACACCTTTGACCTGTCGCTGGCCTGGGCGCGCGACAGCCGCAACCATTTTCTCAATCCGACCATGGGTTCCAGCCATCGCCTGACGCTGGAGGCCTCGCTGCCCGGCAGCACGCGCGAGTTCTACAAACTGAGCTATCGCGCGGCCAAATACATCCCCATTTGGGCTGACCTCACTTTCTCAGTCCACGGCAGCATCGGTTACGGCGACGCGTACGACAAATACGATGAGCGATCACAAGCGACCCCCGTTGATACGGAACTGCAACCGGGCGCGCGATATACCTGCCTGGAAGAAGAAATCATGGACCTCGACCGTGGCCTGCCGTTCTACGAACACTTCTACGGTGGCGGGGTGCGTGACATTCGCGGATTTGATGACAACACCCTGGGGCCGAAAGATCCATTCTGCCGGGCTCTGGGTGGCGACCTGAAGGTTTCAGGCGGAATGGAAGTGGCTATTCCCACGCCCTTCACAGAGGGTTCTTCCTCCCGCATCGCGCTGTTCGTGGACGTCGGTAACGTCTATGAGAGCTGGGATAAATTCGACGCAAACCTGTTCCGGGCCTCAGCCGGCCTCTCGATCACCTGGCAGGCGCCAGTGGGCCCGATCGTGATGAACTTTGCCTATCCGCTGCGCGAATTCGAGGGTGACCGTACCGAAACCATCCAGTTTTCCTTTGGCACAACTTTCTAAGCCGGGGCGGATTTTCCGCCCCTTTTCCCCCCAGTTGAAGCACCCGCGCTGCCGGCCGGGCATCATTAAACAGGCTGAATGGCTTCATTCAGCGACCTTCCAGAGTGTACAATCCAGTTCATGCACCTGATCACGCGCGCAATGTTGCTACTGGTCATGGCCTTTGTCGTCTCGACATCGGCCAGTGGCCAGCAATTGCGTATCGGTTACGTGGACATGAAACAGGTGCTCGACAGCGCGCCACAGGTACTGGCCGGGCGAGATGTCCTGGACCAGGAGTTTCGTCCGCGCAATGACGCCATCGAGCTTGAGGAAGGAAGGGTCGAACGCCTCGAGCAACGGCTGGCACAGGGCGACCTGGAAGAGAGCGCGCGCATGACGCTCGAGCGCGAAATCCGCGAGGCCCGCAGAAGCATCAACCGGCAGCGGGAAGACCTGCGCGATGAATTGTCGTTTCGACGGACAGAGGAAGTCCAGCGACTGGAAGCGCAGATCAATATGGCGGTGCAGGATATCGCCCGCGCCCATGGCTATGACCTCATTCTGTCCAGCCCGGTGGTGTACGCCGACCAGGCGCTGGACATCACCGATCTGATACTGCAGCAGCTGCAAGTCGAATTCGAGGCCGATCAACAGGAACTGTTACTGCCTTGACCGGCACGGAAAGCGGTTGAGAACAGGGATTGACCCGGATGGCGCCCAAGCACCACTACACCCTTGATGAACTCGCCGGTCAGTTCTCTCTGGACGTTCATGGCGATGCCTCAAAGGAAATAACCGGCATCGGAACCTTGAAGACCTCGGGCCCGGATGATCTCAGCTTTTTGGCCAACGCGGCCTACCGCAGCCAATTGCAGCAAACCGGTGCAGGGGCCGTTATATTGCGGCAGGAAGATGTAGAGGCATGCCCGGCCCATTGCCTTGTTGCTGCCGATCCTTACCTCGCATTTGCCCGAATAGCAAAACTCTTCGATGACCGGCCACGGCCGCGGGCCGAGATCCACGATACCGCCGCCATCGACAGCACTGCCGTGCTCGGAGATGGTATCTCCGTGGGCGCAAGGGCCGTCATCGGGCCCGGCGCGCGTGTGGGCGACGGCAGTATGGTCGAAGCCGGGGCGGTGATTGCTGCGGGCGCCCACGTGGGCGCTGCCTGCCGCATTGGCCCCAACGTCACGCTGATGGATGGCGTCCGCCTGGGAGACCGGGTGGTGATCCATCCCGGCGCGGTCATCGGCGCCGATGGGTTTGGGCTGGCTTTTGCCAAAGACCATTGGGAGAAAGTGCCGCAACTCGGAAGCGTGGTCATTGGTGATGACTGCGAAATCGGCGCCAATACGACCATCGACCGCGGCGCCATCGAGGACACCATTCTCGAGCAGGACGTGCGCGTGGACAACCTGGTGCAAATCGCGCACAACGTCACCATCGGCGCACACTCGGCCATCGCGGGTTGCACCGGTATCGCCGGCAGCGCCAGGATTGGCCGGTACGTTTTGATCGCCGGCGGATGTGGCATCAGCGGACATATCGATATCGCAGACCGGGTCACCATCGCCGCCGACAGCACGGTGATGAAATCGATCACAGAGCCCGGCGCGACATGGAGCGCGAACGTGCCCGCCCGGCCGATTCGGGACTGGCAGCGTAACATGGCCCATTTGAATCGGATTGACCGTCTTGCCAGGCGCGTGCGCGAACTTGAACAAAATAACGGGAAGTCATGACAATGAGTGATCAATTCACCTTACCCATCGAAGCGCAGGACATCATGAAGATGCTCCCGCATCGCTATCCGTTTCAATTGGTCGACCGGGTGCTCTCGTATGAACTCGAGCCAAGCAGAAAACTCACGGCCATCAAGAACGTCACGATCAATGAGCCGTTCTTCCCCGGCCATTTTCCCGGCGCGCCGGTCATGCCCGGTGTGCTGGTCATCGAAGCGCTCGCGCAGGCCTCTGGCATCCTGGCTTACGTCGCCAAGGCGGCGGATCACCTCGATCAGGGGCTGTACTACCTGGTCAAGATCGATAAGGCCCGGTTCAGTAAAACGGTCACGCCGGGTGATCAACTGGTACTCGAAGTAGAACAAAAACGCATGGTGCGGAATATGGGGATGTATGACGGGCGCGCCCTGGTGAACGGACAGGTCGTTGCCAGCGCCCAGATACTTTGCGCCGGCAAACCGTCTGCATGAATATCCATCCAACCGCGATTATCGAGGCAGGCGCGGAACTGGCCGATGACGTGCAGGTCGGCCCGTACTCAGTGATCGGGCCCAAGGTGAGCATAGGCGCCGGATCCACGATTGGTCCCCACGTTGTCATAACCGGGCGCACCACCCTGGGCGAGAACAACCGGATATTCCAGTTCTCCTCGCTCGGCGAGATACCACAGGACAAGAAATTCGAAGATGACGATACCGAACTCGTTATCGGCGACGGCAATACCGTGCGGGAATTCTGCACGTTCAATACCGGCACGGTGCAGGGCGGCGGTGTGACCCGCATCGGAGACGACAATTGGATCATGGCTTACGTGCACGTGGCACATGACTGCGTCATCGGCAATCACACGATTTTTGCCAACAATGCTTCGCTGGCAGGGCACGTCACTGTGGGTGACCACGCCATTTTGGGCGGCTTCGCGCTGATCCACCAGTTCTGCGAAATCGGCGAACACGCGTTCATATCCTTCGCCAGCCACGTCAACCAGAGCGTGCCGCCGTACGTGACCGTGTCCGGCGAAAAGGCCAACGTCAAGGGCATCAACACCGAGGGCCTCAAACGTCGCGGTTACACGCCCGAGCAGATCAGAAACATCCGACGCGCTTACCGCACTCTGTATCGTTCGGGCCTGTCACTGGACGAGGCGCGGGAGACACTTCAGGAAATAGCCAAAGACGCAGAAGAAATCAGGCTCATGGTGGAGTTTCTCAGCCATGTCGAACGCGGAATCATCCGCTAGCACGCCAGGCAACCGCCTGGTGATTGCCCTGGTGGCCGGCGAGGCCTCGGGCGATCAGCTGGGCGGCGCGCTCATCGAAGCCCTCAAGCAGGACCACCCCCACGCCCGCTTCGTAGGTGTAGGAGGCCCGCGCATGGCAAGCGCCGGCATGGAGTGCTGGTGGCCAGCGGACGAACTGGCGGTGATGGGGTTGTTCGAGGTACTGCACCACCTGCCCCGTTTGCTGCGCTTGAGGAAGGCGCTCACCCGGCGAATCATCGAGACGCGTCCCGACCTGCTCGTCGGCATCGATGCACCCGATTTCAACCTCGGGCTGGAGCGTCGCGTCCGTTCGGCAGGCATCAAAACCGCGCATTATGTCAGCCCGACCGTCTGGGCCTGGCGACAGGGACGCGTGCGCACCATCAAAGCCTCTGCTGAGACAGTGATGTGCCTGTTTCCCTTCGAGCCTGCTTTCTACGCCGAGCACGGAGTACCGGCCCTGTATACCGGGCACCCCACTGCCGATGAGATTCCGCTGGAATCCGATGCGGCCGCAGCCAGGTCCCGCCTGGGCCTGGAGGGAAGCGGGCCCTGGGTGGCATTGCTCCCCGGGAGCAGACTGGGAGAGGTCAGCCGCCTGGCGACGCCCCTGATTGAAAGCGCGAAGATACTGAGTGAACGTTTTCCCGGAATCCAGTTTCTGGCCCCCATGGCCAATGGCCCGGCCCGCGAGTGTTTCGAGCAGGCCTTGCGCGAGCAAGAGCACCTGGCCATTCACCTGGTCGACGGCCAGTCGAGAACCGCCATGGCAGCCGCGGATGTCGTGGCCTGCGCCTCCGGAACCGCGGCGCTGGAAGCCATGCTGGTCAACCGCCCCATAGTGGTGACCTACAAGCTCAGTGCGCTGACGTATTTCACCGCGCGGGCCCTGCGCCTGTTTCGTAACCGGTTCTTCTCTTTACCCAACCTCCTGGCTGGCGAAGCACTGGTTCCTGAACTGCTCCAGAAAGACGCCTCGCCCCAGGGTATCGCCACAGAGGTCTCGCGCTGGCTGACAGAACCAGAACAGGTCAAACGCCTCCAGACGCGCTTTCACGAACTGCACAAGGCACTGAAGCGGGATGCGGCGCGCTCTGCGGCGCGTTGCGTTACCGCCCTCATCGAGGGGCGCGTAGAATAGGCGCAACGCCCCAGGTGTCGCTTGAAAGCCCATGAAGCTCGAACATATCACCGGACATCACCGCCACATCGCCGGCATCGACGAGGCCGGCCGGGGGCCGCTGGCCGGGCCGGTTGTTGTCTCAGCCGTCATCCTGCCCCAGGATCATGGGCTGACAGGGCTGGACGATTCCAAGCGATTGAGCGCGGCCACCCGGGAGCGGCTGTTCGACGAAGTCAGGGCATGTGCAGACAGCTGGGCTGTTGAAATTGTCGAGGTAGAGGAAATCGATCGAATCAACATCCTCAGGGCAACGTTCAAAGGCATGCAGCGAACCGTCAGGGCGCTCGATCCCAAACCCACCCTGACACTGATCGATGGCAATCGGGCGCCTGAACTGGACACCGAGGTGCATACCATCGTGCAGGGCGACCATTGGGTGCCAGCCATTTCCGCCGCTTCTATCCTGGCCAAGGTCACACGCGACCGATTAATGCAGGATTTTCACCACCAGTTTCCTGAATATGGATTTGACCGGAACAAGGGATACCCGACCGCGGAGCACCTCGATCGACTTAAGCAATACGGCCCCTGCCCGATCCATCGAAAAAGTTTCGCCCCCGTGCGGGCACTGCTGGAACCCAGCCTGTTCTGAACGGCGTCAACAGCGGCTCAGCCGGTGGTGAAATCACCCGGAGCCTGTCCTTCGATATCAGTAGCACTGACTGAGGCCACCCTGGCGAGGCGCGGGCCCTCATGCAGCCAAACCTCGAGTTGGGCCAGCGCCATCTGTTCGCCCCAGGCCTCCACCTCCACGCTGCCATCGGTGAGATTCACGGCATGCCCGCAAAGCCCCAGACGCGCGGCCCGCTGCCGCGTCGACTCGCGAAACCAGACGCCTTGAACCCGCCCACGAACGCGATACCGCCGGCCCGGAGTCACGGCGAAGGCACTCGATCGATAAACGCCTCCAACTGCGCCCGCGTTACCGGGCCGACAAAACCCTTGACCGCGTGACCTCTCGGGTCGAGTAACACGGTGGTCGGTAATACCTTGGGTGCGCCAAACGGCTCTGGCGGGCTGAAGACATCCACCAGCAGGATTGGATAATTGGGCTGAAACTCTCGGAGAAAATCATCAAAGACACCTTCTTCGACCTCTTCATAGGCCAGGCCCAGTACCGTGATATCCTCACGCTGTCCGTGCAGCGTCATCAATTCGGGTATCTCTTCCCGGCAGGGTGCGCACCAGGTTGCCCAGTAGTTCAAAACCACCCACTGCCCGCGCAGCCCCTCAATCGCAATCTCCCCGCCGTCCAGACGCGGCAGCACCAAAGCCACCGGCGCGTCAGTCTTGTAGGGATCGGACGCCCGGCCGGCGGGAGACCACACGCAGGCCAGGAAGACCAGGCATAGCGTGAAAACCCTCATGGCGCGCCCTCCAGATAAAGCGACTTGAGTGACCGGTCCAGTTGCAGACGATCGTCGGACCGCAGCGATTCAAGAAAGGCGGCGTCCCAGGGACTCTCAGCGATGAAATCAGGTTCGAGCCCAACCGGCAAGTGAAAGCGGCCCGAATGATAAAGCTGCATGAGTGTCAGGCGATCAAGATCGCGCGTCAGCAACCAACCGGAATCTTGATTTTGAGTGACAATATCCGCGCGCACGAAATCCGTCAACAGCCGCTGCAGAACATGGCTGGACACACCGGGCTCGGCATCGATCAACGCCTCGACCGTCATCGCCTGCCCCTCCATTTGGGCCTTCCACAAGTGGCCAATCAGGCGATAGGCCAGCAGTAATTCCCACTCCCATGGCCAGCGCCAGTCTCCCTGGCGGTCAGTAAATGTGGTCAGGGATGCCGCCAGTGACGCGCCCAGCAAGGTGACGGCCCATGCCAGGTACAGCCAAAGCAGGAAAATCGGGATGGTCGCCAGTGTCCCGTAAATGACGTTAAAACTCGCCCGGCCGACGAACCACACAAATCCGTTTTTAGCGATAAGAAAGAGAACGGCTGACAGCAGTGCGCCAATGGCCGCGTTCCGGAGGCGCACGGGCCGGTTGGGAACCAGGACAAAAACCAGGCAAAACGCCAGCCATATCAGCACAAAAATACCGAATGAATGTGCGCCGGAAGTGATGGCCTCTTCTCCGCCTATCCAATCAATAATGGGTTGAGCGCTGAGGGCCGTCGCAACACCCAGGGTAATGGGGCCCAACGTCAACACCGCCCAATACATAACGATCCGGCTGATCAGGCTGCGCTGAACCGGCACCCGCCAGATGCGATTGAAAGCCGCCTCGATACGCATCATCAGGAGCAGAGCAGAAATGATCAGGAAAAAAGTACCCGGCAGGGTCAATGTGCCCACGCTGTCGAGAAAGCCCATGACATAGTCCTGCACCTGGGAACCTGCAGCCGGAACAAAGTTACTGAAAATGAATGTCTGGAGATCTTCAGTCCAGCGGTCGAACACAGGGAAAGCGCTTGCCACGCCAAAGATCACTGCGAGCAGGGGCACCAGGGAGATCAGGCTGGTGTAACCCAGCGATGCCGCCTCTTCGAAACAGCGATCTTGTTTGTAATGTCGCCAAACATGGGCCGCCAGGCGATGAATCCGCTCCAGTAGCTCTGAAAAATCCAAGTCCTGATACCTCCCGGTCAGACTCCGCGGTCATACGATATGCAGGGTAGCATGAGAAAATGGGGCTGCGTTCCCGGGTTGCGCATGGACCCTGAAAAAATTAACAGTTTTAATTGAGATTAAATTAGACTATTTTAATAATCAGAGGGGTGTTTGCCCCGCTAACATGAGCCAACCCAAATTGTTGGCCGAAAACACAACCGCTTCAAGGATCGAAGCTGACGCATGCAGGTGACTGCCGGCTTGCCCCACTACCAGCGGACAACCCTACCTCACTTTCATGATGTCTCAAAAGTATTCAACCCGTCTGATTACCGACATCAGGCAGTTTGAAACAAGTGATATACCTGCACGGGGGTGAAGGAATATGGCGAAGATCCTAATCGTAGATGACTCCGCTTTTACGCGGAACCTGATCCGACGCATCCTGCTTCAGGCGGGGCACGAGGTCGTCGGCACCGCTGCCAACGGCGCCGAAGCTGTCGAAATGTACGGCAACCTCAGACCTGACCTGATGACCCTCGATTACCTGATGCCCGACATGAACGGGGATAACGTCCTGGACGAAGTACTGGGACAAGACCCGCGGGCGCGGGTCATCATGATATCCGGTAGCGGAGACCACACCATCGGCGAACGGGCCGTGGAAATGGGTGCAGCGATGTTTATCGAAAAGCCGGATGTGCAAAGACACATCGTCGGAGCTATCGACCGGGTCATGCATTCCTGAGGAAGCGCACTACGAACCAAAACGAGTACAAGCCATGTTCAGCGAATACCAGGAACTCTCCGATCGGCAGGCCAACTGCCTGATCAGCTTCTTGATTGACGGAACGGACAAAGCCATCATCGCCCTTGAAGAGGTGTTTGGACTTGATATAGACAGTTCAGATTCGGATCTGGAACTGGCCCCCGTCAGCCAAAGTATGTTTCTGCAAAATCTTGCAAGCCAGAATCTGTACGCAGTCAGTTCAGAGATGGTTGGCGAAATGGAAGGCCGGATCACGTTGCTCTTGCGCAACAGCGATTTCGATCGCCTTGGCGAAGCCATGCGCCCGGTGCTTAATCTTTTGTTTCTCGCAGACCCTGACACAGACCTGGAAATGCTGGAAAGCGAAAAGCCTGGCTGGTTACACCCCGGGACAGGAGACGAATCGGAAGATGAAACATTTCGCCAGCAAATGATGGATCTGCTCTCCGAACTGGGTAACGTCCTGATTGGCCGATACGCCAAGTCGATGCACCAGATTTTTCGGCTCAATATGAACCACACCATTCCCCTGGTCCGGCCGGGTTCGGATCAGAAAATCCTTAAGGATATTGCAGGCGGGCTGGACAACAATTCACTCCACATGGTGATCGAGAACGAGTTTCTGATCGGCTCAGAACCGATCAAGATCTGGTGCCTGATCTCGCCCACACATAAGAGCCTGTCTCAGATACTGGGCATTACACACCACTGAAATTGCCGTATTGGGCGGCATCTTCGCCTACAATGACACGCCCGGGCCAGCGGCGGTAACGCCGCCGGGCTCGTTCAACGCCGACAGGCAGCCAACTTGTTCACACCAGGGAGATCTCACGCCTTGAAGACCCGTATTCTGCATAACCCACGCTGTTCGAAGTCAAGGGCCACATTGCAATTGCTGCAGCAGCAAGGCATCGAGCCCGACGTTGTGCTCTATCTCGAACACCCGCCCAGCACCAAGGAAATCACGGAGATCCTTAAAATGTTGGGACGCGAACCTCGTGAGTTGATGCGCAAGGGCGAGGCTGAGTACCGCGAACAGGGCCTGGACAATCCCGAACTGAAAGATGAACAGCTGGTGGCGGCCATGGCGGCCACACCCCGGCTCATTGAGCGGCCGATCGTCATTCATGACGGCCATGCGGCCGTGGGTCGTCCGCCGGAATCCGTGCTGGACATTCTCTGAAGCGGGCGTGGCCTGATGTCTCACTTACTGCGCTGGTGTTACCTGGCGCTGATCGTCTGGCAGGCCGCCTGGCTGGGATACCTGCCCGCCCCTTTCGGGCCGGCCCTGGGGATATGGGGCGTATTGACGGCTCTGCCCCTGGCGCTCATGCTCAGAGGCATCTGGCTGACGCAGCCCAATGGCATCAACTGGGCGTCATACCTGTTGATTTTCTATTTTATGCTGGGCGTGGGCGAGGCCTGGAGCAA
>Ga0181578_10000572_pt1 | contig 34946 bp, 24 predicted proteins | sample 071ome_21_FD_148659 | JGI IMG/M metagenome (GOLD analysis project Ga0181578, IMG submission 148659) | Coastal salt marsh microbial communities from the Groves Creek Marsh, Skidaway Island, Georgia - 071401CT metaG (spades assembly) | ecosystem: Environmental > Aquatic > Marine > Intertidal zone... | reverse complement strand
GGCAAGCGTGCCAAGTGCATGAATAATCTCCGCCAGCTTGGTATCGGTATGTTGATGTATGCCGACGACAACAATGACACGATGCTGGAGGCTCGGTTCGGTTCGGTACAGGTCGCACTGAATCCCACGGAGGTGTCGGCTGCCGCCAGTGTCGGCTTGGTGATCAATACCAACCAGGGAAACATTCCAACGGGGGTTTCCAAAATTTGGACCTGCCCAAATCGTCCCACTTTTCCACAGTTCGAAGCTGAATTTCCTGCCTGGGAAATAGGTTATCAGTATTTTGGTGGCATCAAGGAATGGACCAATCCCGCCGGCAGATTCAGGTCGCACAGCCCGGTCAAGGCATCTACCGCCCGTCCGGGTTGGGCTTTGGCGGCTGATGCGGTGCTGAAAATCGATGGCAAATGGGGCGGTGGCCGTGTCACCGCTTTCAAGAATATGCCTCCGCACAAGAACAGCCAGGGATTGCCAGAAGGGGGAAACCATCTCTATATGGATGGATCGGTGAGGTGGATCAATTTTGATCGCATGCTCTTCCTGCACAGCTGGAACACCGGCGGGGCACGGGATGCTTATTTCTTCCAGGATGACATACCCGTTGAACTCGAATCAAAACTGGATTTGATTCGCTCCAAATATTAGTGCTTTCTTTTTCCTGTTCATGCAGGCAACTCAGGATTAGGTTTTGGCCTGATTCCCATGAGATTATTCTGTTTGTTATTTTGTTTTGGCTTTTTGGTGAGTTCGGGTCGGGTTGAAAGCGTGGAAGTATCGGATGATTACCGTTACCATGTGGAAGTACTCGCCCAATCCATCCTGAAACCCATGGAACTCGAGATCGCTCCCGACGGGCGCATTTTCGTGAACGACATCGAGGGAACCTTGCACATCCTGCATCCCGAATCCGGTGAGTCCGTGATTGCCGGTCGGTTGGAGGTTTTTACTGAGCAGGAGAATGGATTTCTTGGTTTTGCGCTGGATCCGGACTTTCCGGACAATCAGTGGATTTACCTCTTTTATTCCCCTCCCGCATATAGCGGACAGCGTTTGAGTCGCTTCCAGATGAAGGATGATGTGCTGGACATGGACTCTGAAAAAGTAATGCTGGAATTCCCTGTTCAGCGGCTCCAATGCTGTCACCATGCCGGCACGGTCGAGTTTGCGCCGGACGGTTGCCTTCTGATTTCCACTGGTGACAACACCTTTCCCGGGGACCCGACAGGTGGGTCTGCGCCGATTGATGAACGTCCCGAAAAGTTCCCATGGGATGCTCAAAAATCCAGCGCCAACACCCATGATCTGCGGGGAAAGATTCTGCGGATTCGTCCCACTGCGGATGGGGGGTATGAAATACCTGAAGGGAATTTGTTTCCCAAAGACGGAAGCGGTGGCCGTCCTGAGATTTTCGTTATGGGCTGCCGCAATCCATGGCGCATGAGCGTTGATGAGCACACCGGTGTGGTGTATTGGGGGGAAGTGGGGCCGGATGCCGGAGGTGATTCGGAGCGCGGTCCGCGTGGTTATGACGAGATCAATCAGGCCAAAATGGCGGGCAATTTCGGTTGGCCGTATTTCGTGGGAAACAATTTCGCTTATGCGGATCATGATTATGCCACCGGCAAGAACGGGCCCAAATACGATCCCATGCGACCGATCAACGAAAGCCCAAACAACACGGGTAATCGCATCCTGCCTCCCGCACAACCGGCTTTCATATACTGGCCTTATGCCGATTCGCCTGAGTTTCCTATGCTGGGATCCGGGGGGCGAACTGCGTGTGCTGGGCCCGTGTTTCATTTCCGTCCGGAATTTGAAGCGACCGATGGTTTCCCCAAGCATTTTGACAAGTGCCTGTTGTTTTGGGATTGGCAACGGCCTTTCATGAACTGGGCACGATTGGATGTTGTATCCAATCTCGCGGGCATCGAACCTTTCACTCAAGCCGTCGAGTTGCGCAATGACGGTCAAGCAGGGGACGTGAACCGTTTCCAGATCCAACGGCCTGTGGACGCACAGTTTGGTCCGGATGGTTGTCTTTATCTCCTGGATTATGGACGGACCTGGGGCGCCAATATGGATTCGCAATTGCTGAAGATTTCCTATCATCGTGGGAACATTCCTCCTGTTGCGGTAGCCACCGCTTCGCCGGATGCGGGTAAGGAGCCGTTGACCATTCAACTCTCTGCCGATGGATCAATGGACTTTGATGGAGATAAGCTGACGTATACGTGGTTGTTGCATCCAGGTGACCGTCAGGTTGCTGTTGGTAGGGAGGCATCGATCAACATAAAGGAACCAGGGAACTATATTGCCACGTTGCAGGTGCGGGATGAGCAGGGGGCGATGGCTTCGGCAAGTGTGCCCGTACTGGTGGGGAACAGTCGTCCGAGCATTCGTTTTGTTTCACCTGAGAACGGTGATTTTTTTGATCCTGAAGCCGCGATTTCCTACCAGGTGCATGTGGTGGATGTTGAGGATGGGGATTCGAAAGACAATGACGAATTCATGGATGCCAAAGTTCAGGTATCAGCAAGTTTTAAACAAAAGCTCGATCAAGGCGAAGTGGTCCCTGCGGGATTGGCTGCCATGCGGGGAAGTGATTGTTTCAACTGTCACGCGGTGAACCAGCGGATTGTGGGACCGGCCCTGATTGAAATTGCCGATCGTTATCGTGATCAAGACGAGGCATTGACGTCCTCTGTTCAACGAGTTCGGGACGGTTCGGCCGGTGTGTGGGGCGAAGTGCCGATGCTGCCTCACTCGCAGCTGGCCGAACAGGAAATCGAGTTGATGGTTCGATGGATCTTCAGTCTGGAAGCCGGACAACAGGGGCAAATCACTTCGAGAGGATTGGCTGGAAGCATCCCGGCAAATGGCAAACCCAATGAGCGGTTTGCGATGGTGAAAGCCACATACACCGATTTTGGCAGAGGAGCAATCAGTCCGCTGAGCGCCTCGACGGAGATCCTGCTTAGGCATCGGCAAATTGAAGCAGAAGCCTGTGACGCCTATGAAAAGCTCCGTATCCTGGGCAATAAACTGGGCGCCATCGAGCACAGTGCAACGGTCCGTTTTTCAAATATACCTATGGGACAAGTATCCGGTCTGACCGTTCGCGTGGCTTCCGGTGGGGCGGGGTGCCAAATGGAAGTGCGCGAGGGCCATGAAGAAGGTCCCTTGCTGGCGTCCTTCGATGTTAAACCGACAGGAGGCTACAATGAGTTTGTAGAACTGAAGAGTCTTGTCACAAAGACAGAAAAACGTAGCGATGTCGTGATTCGTTTCCTCAACCCCGGTAAAGGTGGTTTGATGGATTTGGATTGGGTGAGGTTTGATCCTTGACGATCCCATCGATATGTAGAGCCTGGGTGAAACCTACAATAAGCAAGATTGGTGTAACCATTGGATGGCTTTGCTGAAACACTTTCAGTGAACACTTTTTTGGACTGATCAATAATCTTTTTTTTAAATTGGGGATACGACTGAATATAATTAATCTGATTCATTGGGATGAGATTGATCATTAAATTGCCACAACAAATTCCATTAACCTAAAGGACAACAGGGTAGATCACATTCGTTTCTACCGAGTCAGGCGTGACTGAAAGATTTTTTTCACACTCGTCCCGATTGCATCGGGACGGGTGTGAGGAATCAAATCTCTCTTTTTGAGCGCTTCCTGAAATAAGAGGTGAAATGGTTCAGGGGGAGGCATAGCCCCCAATTATTGTTGTTTGATTTGATAAAATGCGGCTTTCATCCATGCGTTGCGGGGAATTTCATATTGAATTTCTCCTGTTTGAAAGAAAAACGACATGGCTCCATGACTGATCAGTTCAGGGATGTCTGTGTCTGTGATGCGAATTGGTTCCAGTTCTGTCCAAGTGATCAAATCCGAGGATTGCATGAGGGTGTAATTTCCCGCCTCTGCATGAATGGAAAAAGCAAAGCTCCCAGATTCTGTGAAATGGATGTCCCGGATGTTTGGATAAAAGGTGGTTTCAGCTCCCTCCAAATTCACGATGGGGAAGTGCCAGGGGCCGCGCGTTCCGATGTCGACTCCTGCAGGCATGGTCAGTGTGTTGGTTTTACTTTTATCGGTGTTAAAATCCGAGATCCCCAAGTATTTGAGTTGTATTAAAGTGGTGTCAGCATGCACCTGATTCAAAGGATTGGCGCTGGCATCCACAAACGTTAAATTCTCAAGAAAGCCGGGTAGTTCCAGGCGAGTGAGCTGATTGAATTTTACATCCAAGATGCTCAGTCGCGCCGCACCTGATGTGAAAGGAAGATCCGTGAGTTGATTCTGTGCAAGATTAAGGATTACCAGGTTTTTCCAATCATCGGAAAATTCAAAAGTGGTGATTTCGCAATTGGATAGCTCCAATTGTCTGAGGCTTGTGAGTCCGGGGGGAACTTGACTTGATGGAGTGGGTTTCCATGCAACCAGAGGTCCTTCAGATTGGACATGGAATCCAGGAATGAAAGATCTTTTATCTGATTTGCATTGACTTCAAGATACTCCAATTGAGTGAGCGCCTTGAGTGAAGGAAGGCCAGTCAGGAGATTGGAGTTCAGACTGAGTTGGCTCAGGTTGGTCAGGGAAGTAACTTGGGAGATGTCTTCCAGTTGGTTGTTATCCAAGTGAAGAAAGTTCAAATTCACCGCATGTTCTAGTCCTGCAAGAGATCGGATGTTTCGATCCCGTGCGTCCAGCCTGATCAGTGTTCTCATGTTCTCAAGGGAGATGGTTTCTTCTCCCTGGCCTAACGTTTCATGAATGACAGCCTTCAAACCAGGGTCAGGTATATCGATCATTATGCCAGTTGGCTCACCTTCTCCGGTGGTTTGGCCTGAACCCTGGTTGATTTCAGCTCCTAGGATGGATCCGATGCCACTGCCTGCATCCAGTCCCCCCCATGAAAAAGCTGCCACCAGTAACAGTCGAAAAAGCATGGTTCGCTGTTTGTTGATTGCTGTTTGTCCTGAGGTTTTTCTCATCCTGATTTCCTCTTTGAAATTTTCATGCTCTGATGGTGAAAAAACAAGCCAAGGTATGACGGATTCCAATATTAAAAGGAGCCGAACCTCCTGAAGTTTTCAAGATGTGTGTGTCTCGCTGAGTTCATATAGCCGGATGGTTTGTCCTCTGAGTTGCTCCTGGAGTGGTTTTATCCAGGATGCCCGACAGTTTGGTTTGATTGATATATCTTTACTCTGAATCCGGTCAATCCTTCTGGCTCATGGCGAAGTTTTCCTCTGATTGGACCGGTAGTTGGAGCAAGCGTTTGGATTCCTTCAGGAGAAATTCGGGATTGTTGAATGGTTCGTAACTGATGTCCTGCCAGCGGACCAGACCGTCGCGATCAATCAGGAAGGTGCCGTGCAATGGCTGGTTCTCGAAATCGTCGAAGGCCCTGTAGGCTTTGAAAGCCTCAAGATCGGAGTCGGATATCAAGGGGAAGGGGAACCCGCCCGCAAGTGGATTTTCGTCCAGAAATTTCTTCAAGTCTGCATCCGGTTCATATCCGTTTATTTTTCCCTTCAATTGACTGACTTCATCCGTACTGATGGCAACCAGTGAGATGCCAGCGTCGAGGAAGTCCTTCGTTTTCGGGGCAAAGGAGGTGAGCTGTTCGGCGCAATGAAGGCAGCCGTGTCCGAGGTAAAAGATCACCACGACGGGTTTTCCTTTGTATTGATTCAAGCCCACGAATTCCCCGTCTGCATTGGGCAAACTCCAATCCGGAGCCGATTGCGGGGTGTAGCGCAGCGGGCCAATGCTGTCCAGAGATGGGCGTTCCCCGACATCTGGGGAAAGTTGTTTGGCAACACGCCAATCCGCCGGAAAATCGAGTGCCGCTGCGACCTCTGATAACCGTTGGAATGGGGGATGGGTCAAGTCATCGATGTCTCCGGAAATCTCACGCAGTTTGGCAAATGCTTCGCCAGCTGCTTCTGTCTTTCCAATTCGGAAGAGAACGTCGATTTGGTTTGCCAGGGGAATGACCTCGTTTTCGGCTGAGTCAACGGCTTCCATTGCCAGACTCTCTGCTTTCTCATGGTCCCCAACCCGCAGATAGAGCCTGGCGAGTCGATCCTTTCCGATGCCTTTTACCTGATCGAGCAGGATTTTGGCTGTCTCACTCGTGCCGACCAATAGACCTGAGCATGCGGTCAGTTCGGCGACCGCGTTGTTGAGTGACTTGATTCGGTTATCGAATTTTTTTCCGGCATTGGTTTTGGCCTTTTCGATTTCTTTTTCGGGTTTTTTGGAATCTTTGGCTTCCTTTTCCGCTTTGGACTGGGCATTCGCTTGCTCGGTTTGCACCTGCGCCAACCGGCCCTGCAATGCGACGAGCTGGGCCAGGAGTTTGGCGGAATCTCCTTTTTCAAAATGAGCGATTCCCAGAGCGCGGACGCGTTTGTCCTGTTCTTCCGGCAGGTCGGTCGGTTCCAGATACATGGTTTCGCTGAGATGGATGAGTTCGTCCCACATCTCGAATCGTTGGAGCACTTGAAACAACCTGGCACGTCCATACGAAGCGCTGCGTCCGCGTCGGGCCGCCGTGTTATACTGTGGATGCCGGGGGTGTTCGACCAAATTGGCAGCGATGGCGAGCGCGTCGCCCGATCGGCCAATGTTGATCAGATTGCGGGTCATCCACTCCTGGTTGTGCGCATAGTTGTGGATCTGATCCGGCATGACGCGATCGCGCTCCATGTGAGCGTGATCAGCTCGCGAAGAGGCTTCCTGTTGCCATACGGCGTCGCTGTATCGCTTCAAGCGGGAATAGATATGTCCGGGCATGTGCCACAAATGAGCGATGCTGGGGCCTGACTGCCCCCCTCGAGCGGCTGATCCAAGAGCGCGTTCCGGCTTCTCACGATCCCAAAGGTGAATCCGGTAATGATGAGCTGGGTGCATGGGGTTCAAGGCAAACACCTGATCCAGGATCGCATCGACCGCCTGGTGGCTGACGATGGGGAGATCGCGGTTGAATTGATACAGTCGCACGGTCAAAAACGCTTTGGCTTCGATGTCATCAGGATATTCGTGGATGATTTCCTCCAAATTTCGGATGTAGTTTTGTTTGGCGGTCTTGGCATTGTCCTTTTTGGCTTTCAGATAGGCATCGAGTCCGTCGATCCATAGTTGTTCGCGTTTGTTGGCGTTTTCTTTTCTTGCTACGGCTTCCTCGATGAATCCCTTCGCCCGCTTTTCATTTTCGAAATTGGCCATCGCCATGCCCCAATAGGCCATGGCGCATTCTGGATCGAGCTTGGCGACCTGACGGAAAGACCGCTCGGCTTCGAAATACCAGAAACCGTGAAGCTGACCGATTCCCTGATTGAAGAACTGCTGGGCAAGAGCGACATCTGTCGACACGGGGAAACTCACGTTCCCGGTGCCACCCATCAGGTAAGCTTTTTGGCGAGGTCCTTCGTTAAATGCTTCGCCGTGGAAGGAGTGGCCTTCGAGTATGTCCTTGGGATCGTTCGTGTCCTCTTGAGACTTGGTTGGGGGATTGTTTAGAACGTCGGCGCTTTGCTGTGCAAAGGTACGTTGCGGCACCAGAACCACAGAGAGGCCGAGTGCAAGGATGATCATGGTTGTGGCCTTTAACAGTGGCGGGCATGACCGCGGTCTGATATTTGCGGTTGCTGACTTTTTAAAAATTCTTTTCATTTCGGTTTCCATTGGCTTATCGACGGGCTGAATAGGTCGATCCTTTCTGTTTCGGTGCACTTGTCAAGATCTCAAATGCTGCAAATCTATGAAAGGGCACGATTATTTCCTCGGGGTAAACCTATCAAAACCACAGAGGGCACAGAGCTCACAGAGAATTGCAATAAGTTAGTGTAAAAAATGTTACCCCTGTGCTCTCTGTACCCTCTGTGGTTAACAATCAATACATTCAGCCCCCACATTTAAGCGCATCCTCTATGAAAATGGTATGATTCAGCGTGGTGGGATATCGGTTGGATTTGCTTGGGATTTCGACACATCCCGATCGTAAGTGCAATGGCGTATCCGCACACCGCAACGGTCATTTGAACGCCTCACCGCGCTCGCGGACCCGCGGCAGCGGATCCATACCTTTAACGGATGCCACTCTGATGGAAGAATATTGCCCGATCGTCCCCGCGTGCTATGGTGTGTCTATCTTCTCATTCCGGTGGGACCAGTTATTCGAAGAACTGAAAGGTCATTGGGACGAAAAGCATTATTGGACGGGAATTCTTGAATTGGAAAAATTGAAAAACAAAAAGTGATGAAAAACGTATGGCTTTTATTTTGTGTCGTTGCCACTTTCACTGTATCAGCAGGAACAATCAGGGTGATCGAAGATTTCGAATACGCCAGTGAGGACGATTTGCTTCTCCAATACGAACCCAGCACAGGAGCTGTGCCTTCTTTATCGACAGATGTCGCCGACGGTGCGAAAGGGGAAACGAGCATGAAAATTGAACTGAGTTTTCCATCGGCCGCCTGGGCTACCCAAACGGTCACAGGGCCGCTGTTGGATGAAATTTTCTCCATAGAACCCGAGCAGTATATCAGTTTTCGTTTGAAGGGGGATCCTGCTTTTGAATCTGCTGACTTCAGGAATATTTATCTTTATGTCTACGATGACTGGGGTGACTTCGCGCGTTGGGGCGCTGAGGTTCCCATTACCGATGGCTGGCAGGTGATCAATTTCGGTGGTGGGGATTATCAATTTCCATGGAATGCCTCCGGTGAAATCGACATGACCTTTCTTTCCAAGATTGCCATTTTCCAATATGGCAGTCAGGCCGCCATCGATCCTTATGAAGCAACTATCTATATCGATGATATTGAAATTCGAGACGAGCCTCTTATTGATTTTGCGGCTCCTTCCGCGTCACGATCGGTGATCGATGACTTCGAAGGGTATGCGACGAGTGAGGCGTTGCGCGAGTATTATACCTATGAAAACAGCTGGCATCCCGCAACTACCGTTGCTTCCATTGAATCCCCAGCGCCAGAAGGAGAAAATTGCCTGCGGCTTGATATCGATTTTCCTGAGGGACAATATCCCTGGGGAAGCGTTCGCTCACCCATCCTTGAACCATTTTCTTTGCCGGATGACGGAGTGATTACACTAAAAATGAAAGGGGATGCCGGCCTTTCAAAAGTGGCAGACGCAGGTACGAATTTCTGGCTTTCATTCTATGATGCCGCAGGAAATCGCATGAACTACATCACGGACATTGCTCCCGTGATTTCGAGTGAGTGGACCACTCTGACCATCGCCATGGAGGATTTCGGCGATACGAGCACGATCGACACCGGCAACCTTGTGCAGTGGCGCATTCTGGTTGAAGGTTGGGCAGAACCCAATCCAGCCTTGTCCGGATCGTTTTATGTCGATGATATCCGGGTTTCACACCTAACAACACAACGACCGGAATTGGCTGCTATCCGTGAAGGAAAGAACATCCGTATCGAGATGAGCCAGCTGACTCCTGGGAGTAAATATGAACTGGTCACGTCGGAGAATCTCACTGAGTGGACCTTGGTGACCAGTATGACTCCGGACACGGATACAGTCACTCACCTTGTGGATGGTGATCTTAAAATGGCTTGCTACCAACTGATCAAGAAGCCCTGAAGGATACACGCCTTCCCGCCCGCTTGAAGGTGTCAACAGGTTGAGATGCGGCGTGACCTGAACATGTCCATTTCCATTTATCAACGAGATAGCGGATGGTCTTATATTGATGGGTTACTTGTTTTTTTGCTTACATGCCTTGGGTCCCAGAGGTGTCAAATGTTGAGCAATGACTGTTTTTGACTGCCTACGAACTCATTGGGTTGGAAAGCCGGGATCCGGTTTTCCAACCGCCATTGCGTCCATTTGCATACTGAAAAAGATTTTTAAACATCATGATATCCAAAGAAAGCTCACCGTCGATTCCAAGGGATTCGTGATGAAACCGTCTGATAGCGCCCTCTGGATGATGGTGTTTCGAGTGGCTTGAAACCAAATACAGCAGAGCTATTAGACACGTAAAGCCTACTGCATAGCGCAAGGTTGTATGCGGTGTGGTTGCCCCTCTTTCTGTCTTTGATTCATTGTTCATGACGTCTTTTCAGCAAAATGGTTTAAGGTTGATATCTTCTATTTCATGCTTTGCGTAACAAACTGACATAAGGGGACAGTTTTTTCACTTTTTCGAATCGCGGTATGATTGTTTTGAGGGGCATTCAATTTGTTGACTGCTTTCCTCACGATTCCAGCCGGTCTCCAGAAAGGTTGGCACCTTATGTCTTGAGAAATTCCCTTGGGAATGGCTAACCTCCCTCATGCATTGTTCTCTGTATAAGCAGATCATTGATTTGACATTGTTCGCACAAACATCTTTTCGTGTGAGAGCCGTACTTCCCTGGCTCCTCATGGTATTATCCTGTTGCGTTGTGACGAACGGGAATGCTGCTCGTCCAAACATCGTCATCATTTATGCGGACGATCATGCGCAACACGCCATCAGCGCATACGGTTCCGGTATCAACAAGACGCCCAACATTGATGCTTTGGCCCGTGACGGAATGATGTTTACTCAGAGTTTCGTTGCAAACTCCATTTGCGGCCCCAGTCGGGCGACGTTGCTGACCGGATTGCATTCTCATGCCAATGGGCAGGTTGGTAATCGGTCGAAGTTTCGCGATGATCTTCCGACCTTTGCCAAATCGGTGCAGGCCGCCGGTTATGCCACTGCCGTCGTTGGCAAGTGGCACATTTCCACCAAACCAAACGGTTTCGATTACTGGGCGCTCAAGCAGGGCAGCTTCTACAATGCTGATTTTGAGACGAAGACCGGGATCGAGAAAAGCCTGGGCCATGTGACAGATACAATCACCGAACGTTCCATCGAATGGATGCGTGAGCACAAGGAGCAACCATTTATGATGTGGATTTCACACTCCGCCGCTCACCGCACCTGGGAGCCACCCATTCGGCATCTCAAGAAGTATGGCGAGCGCGATATTCCTCAACCCGAGACGCTCTTCGATGATTACAGCGGGAAGAACCCTGGCGCACATACGGCGCAGATGCGTATCTCACGCGATCTATTCCCCGCTTACGACTTGAAACTCCCGGTGACAGGAAAAGGAATCCTTGATCAAGCCGCTCAAAATCAATTGAACCGCCTGACCCCGGAACAGAGAAGCGCATGGGATGCCGCCTTCGGACCGGAGAACGAGACGTTTGCCAAACTTAATCTTTCCGGTGATGAACTGACCCTCTGGAATTATCAGCGTTATATTAAAAACTATCTTCGAAATGTGGATGGTCTGGATGACAGCGTTGGTGAGGTTCGGGAATTCTTGGCCAGGCAAGGTCTGGATCGAAATACGATTGTCATCTACTCGTCCGATCAGGGTTTCTTTCTTGGTGACCATGGCTGGTATGATAAGCGATGGATGTATGAGGAATCGTTTCGCACGCCTCTGATTGTCCACTGGCCCGGCGTCACGCATCCCGGGAGCAGCAATGACTCGCTCGTTCAGAACATAGACATGGCTCCCACCATTCTTGAAATAGCCGGGCTGGGCATTCCGGAATCCATGCACGGTCGCTCCTTGCTCCCGCTGCTTCGTGGAAATACCCCCAATGACTGGCGTGACGCCATCTATTACCATTATCAGATGGAAGAACCGCAAAACCGCACGGCTCACCTTGTTGCCAAGCACTATGGTATCCGCACGGACTCTCTCAAGTTGATTCATTTTTATGAATCCGACACATGGGAATTTTATGATCTTGCCAAAGACCCAATGGAAATGAAAAACCTTTATCATGCTTCAGAAAAGGTTCCCATGATCGCGGATTTAAAAAGCAGGCTACACGACATGCAGAAACAGTTTGATGATCCTGTGCTCAAGCAGGGTTTGCGATAGTCTCTCTAATGGGATCATCTATGAATGACTCAAAATCAATTCGGACATGGCTTGGGCATCCTTTGAGTCTATCCACGTTGTTCTTCACCGAGCTTTGGGAACGGTTCAGTTATTACGGGATGCGGGCCCTATTGGTGCTCTTCATGGTGGACGAGGTCCAGAATGGCGGCATGTCACTGGACGATGAAAAGGCCACCGCCATCTATGGCTTGTATACCGCATTTGTGTATCTTGCCTGTTTGCCGGGCGGATGGATAGCGGATCGACTGTTGGGAGCTCGGAAGGCGGTTTGGGTAGGCGGCCTGGTCATCGCGGCGGGACATTTTACGCTGGCCATTCCGAATCAAACGGCATTCTTTACCGGGTTGCTTCTGGTGGTTCTCGGTACCGGTTTGTTGAAACCGAATGTCAGCGCCATGGTGGGGCAGCTTTACCCCGAGGGAGGTGCTCGACGGGATGCCGGTTTCACCTTGTTTTACATGGGAATCAACATGGGGGCGTTCCTTGGGCCTCTCGTATGTAGTTATTTGGGCGAAAACGTGAACTGGCATATGGGCTTTGCGGCTGCGGGTTTCGGGATGGTTTTTGGTGTCATTCAATTTTGGCTGACAGGGCATCGGTTGGGAGATGCGGGGTTGATCTCCCGGCGATCAGGTGACGCCAATGATTCTGGTTCCCGAATGGATCGTGCCTGGTTTCCGGTGATTGGGTTTGTGGCTGCGTTGGGTCTGTTCATCGTCCTGATTGTTTCAGGTGTTTTACAGGTGAATGCCTTGTCCCTGGCTCAGTACACGACTTATGTCATTGTTGGTTTGGCAGTCGTTTTCTTTGTTTATCTCTTTGTGTTTGGCAAGCTGAATTCGGCAGAGTTCAAACAAACCCTGGTCATCGTTGTATTGTTCATTGCTTCCGCTGTTTTTTGGTCGGGCTTTGAGCAGGCAGGTTCTTCCTTGAATTTGTTTGCGGAACGTTACACGGATCGTCTTGCTTTCGGTTTCGAAATCCCGGCCGGATGGTTTCAATCGTTGGGCCCCTTATTCATCGTCGCCCTGGCTCCTGTATTCGCTTCGTTATGGGTGCGCTTGGCAAAAAGGCAACTGGATCCTTCCATGCCTGCAAAATTTGCACTCGGTCTACTGCTGCTTGGACTCGGTTTTCTGGTGATGGTTGGCGCGGCAAAATTCGTTGTGGCCGGACAAAAAGCCGCGCCTTACTGGCTGGTTCTTACCTATCTGATCCACACCATGGGAGAACTCTGTATGAGCCCCGTGGGCTTAAGCTCTGTTACCAAACTGGCGCCCAAGCGCTTCATGGGGCAAATGATGGGGATCTGGTTTTTGGCAACTTCACTGGGAAATCTGATTGCAGGCTTGATGGCCGGGCGATTCGATCCTGAAGCCCTGAACGAAATGCCGGACATATTCCTGCAAATTGTTCTGACCACCGTAGGAGCGTCCGCGATTCTTTTTGTGTGCAATCAACCGATCACAAAACTAATGACCAAGGAGAATTGATTCATATTTCAATATTCGACACTTCCGTTTCAAACGCGTTGATTTCCTTTTTCTATCTGTGAAAACGGCGGATAACCTGCTCGGTGTCGGGGAAAGAGGGATATGTTCAGTGGTTCCGCAAAGAGTGAATATCATGCGTGAGATAAAATCAAAGAACACCAGTCGACGGGAGTTTTTACTCCAATGCGGCACTGCCATTTCTTATGCTGCAGCTTTGACGGGATGCCGCAGTTTGGGGCGACCGGCCTATGGGGACAACCGTAAGGGAAAGTTGTTGTTCACTTCGCAAGGTCGTACCGCGATGATCAACTCGGATGGTTCCGGCATGCGTTATTTCGACTTCAAAGTTCCTGATCAAGTGACTTGGCAGCCGGGGCCCGTTCTTCCGGATGGTCGTCGAATGATTTTTCTCAGCATGGAGGCACGTCGTGACGGACCGGGACGTCCTTTTGATCAATACTATCACCATACTCCGACACACATCTGGCTTTATGATCTCGAGAGCGAAGAGCTGACAGAAATCTGCACGCGTAATCGCTTGAGTGTCTTTTACACTCCGGCGCTGGTGTTATCTGACCAGCGCTTGTTGGTGCAGGTGGTCCGGGATTCGGGGGGGCAGATTTTCAGCATGAACTTTGATGGTTCGGATGCGCGTGCATTCACACGGCTCGGTGAGGGATTGCCCTACGGTCTCAGTCTGCACGCGGACGGTCAAAGGGTTGCCTACCATTTGGCAAGTCCACAGGGATATCAGATCTGGACCAGCGATATTGATGGTGACAACCGGGTGCAAGTCGCCGCTCATCCCGATTATCTTTATTTCGGTCCTGCCTGGTCGCCTGATGGTTCGTGGTTGGTTTTTCAGGCTTGTCAATTCAAGGATGATCCGGGGCACGACTGGAGCGATGTGTGTGTGGCTCGGGCAGACGGTAGCGAATTCCGCATGCTGACCAAAGGGCAGTCCATGTGGTTCGGGGCAACCTATGGTCACCCGGAAAATCGAGGAGGTGGTTCGAATCTCGCGGGATGGACCCGGGACGGACAGATTCTGTTTCCGCGCCGGTTGCCTGCTTCAAAAGTCCCCTGGGAGTACCAGCACCAACGACCGGACGTTGATCACTTTAATCGTGACTTCCGCCCCGATCTCGCCCGGGGAGGCACCGAGATATGCCGACTCGATCCCGCATCTGGTGCGCTTGAATCGCTCACGCAAAACAATCCTCCGGTCTGGGATTTCCGCGCCAGCGAGTCACCAGATGGAAAGCGGATCGTTTTCTGTCGAGCCGAGACAGGTGGAGTTCCGGCGCTTTTCAGCATGGATGCTGAGGGGAGTTCACCCCTTTTGTTGACACGCGGTTGGGAGGAACGAGGCGTCGATCATCCACGCTGGCTGCAGTAAGGTGCTGACTACTCGTTAATTTTCAGGGCAACATGCCCATCAGTTGGAATCCTGCATCAGGTCCATCCAAAAACTCACTTTTTCAGTCGATGCGATTGGCATGCCGCCTGTCATGGCGCCAATACGCATTGTGGTGGCATTCTTTCCATCATACTCATGCCAATGAGGTAGATTCGGTCCGTTCGGGTTGCCTGTCTTGGCGAAGTTGGTCCAGTAGCTTGACATCTGGTCTGCCACCGTGTGATCGGCAGGTTCCCAGGGACGGTTCAATTGTTTCAGGTTATTGAACACATATGGCACTTCGCCGGTGTGGAAAGCGCCAAATTCGGGGTGCTCTGGCCAGGGGATTGCCCGGTCAAAATAGTAGGTGTAGACTCGATCACTTAAATCCTTTTGCTTTCGGGCCCAATGGTGCAATGATACTTTCGCCCGATCCCGGCCACTGGCCTTTCGCATTGCTTCCACTTCGGCATCCGTTCCCGGTTGATACAAAGCAAGAAATCGGTCAGCTGAATCCTTATACCGAGCACGAGCATCTTTTTCGAAAGCGCTTACTGTTGGTTGTTGGGGAGGACCGAATCTGCCTCCGGCCCCCATATCATCGGCAGTGAAACCGTTGATCACCGGGACTTGTGTTTTTGCGGGTTTGTCAGGAGAAATGAAATAGTCATCGACTACAGGCCTTGGCCGCGGAGCGCCTTCAGTGGGGGCCATCAACTGCTCGGGTGTCAGGGCTCGTAATTCCGCCAATGATGAAGCACCCTTTGCCTCGCCAAAACGCACACCCAATTTTTCCCCCTCGCCAAGCGAGGTGCCTGAGGTGATCGAGCCGGGAAAAAGACCGGGGCCGCTCTGGATAATCGCGGGCGCAAAAAGACCTTCAGTCAGGGGGGATTGCCTACTGGAACGTCCGCCATGACGGTGAAGCCGCACGCGCCGCCTATCAGAAGGCACTGGAGCTGAATCCATCGGATGCGCGTCTGTTCGCCGAATATGACCAGTTGCGTGCCAAACTGGGAGATCCGGCTAGGGAACGCCTTGCGATGCTGCTGACAAAACCCGAACTGGTGGCGGAACGCGACGACAGTTCCGTTGCGCTGGCCGAACTCTACAATGAAACCGCGCAACCGCAAGCTGCTCTTGATTATCTGTTGGGGCGGCGCTTCCATCCGTGGGAAGGTGGCGAAGGCAAGGTGCTCAAGCAATACACCACCGCCCGGCTGCTACTGGGGCAGCAAGCGCTTGAAGCGGGCAATGTCGCAGTCGCACTGGAGCACTTTTTGATGGCGATGCAGCCGCCGGACAATCTGGGCGAAGCGTATCACCTGTTGCAAGCGAAAGCGGATGTGTGTTACTGGACCGGTAAAGCCTTGAGAGCACTTGGTCGCGATGAAGAAGCGGTCGTGCAGTTCGAATCCAGCGCAAGCGAGGCCGGAGATTTTAAGGCCATGGCGGTGACCGAACATTCGGAACTCTCTTTTTTTCGAGGCCTATCACTGATCGAACTGGGCCGCATGAAAGAAGCAAAAACTTTGTTTGAGGATTTCATGGATTTCGCCGAAAGGGAATTCGCGACGAAGGCGACCATTGATTACTTTTCCACTTCATTGCCACGACTGCTTGTGTTCGAAGAAAACCTCGATGAGTTGAAACAGCGCCATGCAAAACATCTCATGAATCTGGCGGCACAAGGTTTGGAGCAATGGGCGCAAAAATAGGCATGACACCATGAGGATAGGATGCCACAAAAGCGCTGATGCTTCTTATTCTCACGCCCTCCCGCATTCGCTGGGTAGAGACCTAGACCGTTTGACAAAAGAAAAACCCGCTGGTTTTTGAAACCTTAGCGGGTTGTTTTGTGATCCTGTGGAAAGACTATCTTACCCGGTAAAATATGGTGTTTTCATTTGCTGGGATGACTACTCCTGACGTCGCATCTTCAACGACCGTCCACGGGCCAGTGACGGAAGTGGACGATTCCAAAGAACCATTACCTTCCCATTCCAAGGTGATTTGCTTGTCATTGAGACTGATCGAAACATCTGCCGGCTCAGGTCCTGCCGGAGCTCCTTCGTTACTGAATATGATTTCCCCGGTGGCTCCATGGGATAAACGGCCGCTACTGCTGATTTCCCGATCATAGTATTGCTCGTGTACTCCATCCGCTATTTCCTGTTCTGTGAAATCAAACGCTTCATCTTCCGTCCACCCGATGAGACGTGATCGGTTGGCCCAAAAATATTGGAGTTCCAGGTCCTGGGTTCTATCGCCTGACCCATTCGTGCCCGGTCCGAATTTGTCGTCATCGTCGAGGCCTATGTTAAAGCCCATCTTGTAATCATCTTTCAGCTTGTTCCCAAGGACGGGATCTTCGAAAAGAACCTTACTGAATCGAACCTCCATTTTCCAGCCACCATCGACTTTGCCTCCTTTGCCCCAAATGTCGCCATCCTCGGCCCATATGTAATCCACATCGGTGCTCCAAGCTCCGTCTGTGCGCACTTCATTTTCTTCATCCCACCTTGAGAAACGCCCTTCATAGTTGAGATAACAATGGCCGCCATAAAGATCATTGGAGTTGTCGGTGTTATTGTCATAACGATCATTCAATGCATCCACGATGATTTCGATGGAGTCATCCTTCCAAAAAGCTCCATTTGGATCGTCGGAATTGACAATGTCATCTTTGACGTCGACTCCCACATAGAAATTGTTTTCATCATGAGCCAACCAGAAAGTGAAACTTGAATCATCAGCATCATCCCATGATCGGTCCCCTGGAAAATCGAGAATCCAGGCATTTTCTCCGGGGACAACTGTCACGCCTTCAAAACCGCCGTATTCGCTACGGCTTGGATCACCGTCAATGGTCACCGTTCCATTGGGAACTAGAGGAACAGTAAGCGTTGTCTTTTCAATGTCTGACCATGGACCTTCTGAGGTGGGGTTGAAGTTAGTGACCTGAGCGGAAAGGACAACGGGCCAGATTAAAGAAGTGCATACGACTGCCGTAGAGGTAGAGAGTATCGATTTCATGTGTAGCGATGAAAATCTATTATAGTGGGTATTAAGTCAATTTCTTTTCTTTCACCCATTCGAAGTGAGTAGCACTCCCTTTGAATCCAAGAAAAAATATGTAAGTATTCTGTTGTTTAGCCCAAGTTCGTCACTTTTTGTAAGTTAGAAAAATGCCTGTAATGGAAATCAACGGGTTACGTAAAATGTCAGGCGATTTTCGGGACTACATTTTGGATCAGTTTCGGTGCTGTAGGTAATTCCAGTCCTAGATGAGCGAGCAGTTCGGCAACCGGTTTGTCCGGCTTCGCCACTGTGCGAAGTCGTAGTTGAGTACCGTCCTTGACTGGTAATACGACATCCAGAGATCGGATGGTGGACACTTCTTTGATGAGTTGTCGGCAGCAGTCTCCCAGTCCTTTACTTTTCATCCACATCTCCAACGAACGCCACATCGCCAAAGTCAGAAAACACACCAGAATGTGAGCTTCAACCCGATCGGTTTTTTGATGGTAAACTGGCCGCAGATGGAGATCGCTTTTTGATATGCGAAAGGCCTCTTCTGCTTTGGTGAGCTGGATATACCATTTCCAGATTTTCGCCGGATCTTTCTCCTGGCAATTGGTCCTCAACAAGTAGGCCCCTTGACTGAGTTCGGCCCATTGCTGATTGATTTCTCGCTCTGTGATTGCAAGACCAATGGCTTTGTTATTGCATGGGCTTTTGGTGACTTCCACTTCAAAGAGTCTTTCGGCAGTCGGGAATTTGCCCAACCACCGGCCAACGCGACGTTCTGCTTTCTCGATGGTGATGGGCTTTTTTCTTAGGCTTGTATCGATGGTTTTTAGCTTCTCCAAGAGACGTTGGCGTTTGAGTTCGAGCATGGAGTTTTCCTTTTCACGCCGCTCGGCGCTACGGCACATGATGTATTGCTCAGTGCCGTTGCCATCGGGATGTTCGACGAGTTTGACTTCCAGTCCTTCGTGTACTTCAACCCAGTTGTTTTTTTCGGTGAGTTGTTGCTCGAACTTTTTGAGCTGTGCTTTGGGTGTGCCGACAATATAGGACGCCTTCCGTTCGCGCAGAAATTCAAGATTGTCTTCACTGACCATGCCGCGATCCATCACCCAGACCCTCTGGGCTTGGCCATATTTTTCTTCCATCATCTGGACCATGTCTTCGACGGTGGTGACGTCGGCGGTGTTGCCACTAAAGATTTCGTATCCGATGGGCAATCCTTCAGGGGTAACCACCAAACCGATGTTCACTTGTTTGCAGTCCGGACGTTTGTCGCGCGAGTAGCCACGCTGAGCCTTGGTGTTGCCTTCGGCTTTTCCTTCGAAATAGGTGCTGGTGACATCATAAAGGAGGAACTCAAAATCAACTCCAAACATATCGCGATAGCGTTCGATGAGGTGAGAACAGAGGGCATCCTTGTGTTCGTGCAGGATATCCAGTCCGCGATATAAACGCGTGTCGTTGACTTTTTCCCATGGCACTCCCAACAGATCTTCCAAGGCGCAATCATGATACCAACGTTCGGCAGCTTCCAGTTCACTCTTGTTGTCGCAGAACCGGGCGATAGTCAGGATGCAAGCGACTTGATCCCATGCCACATGTTCGCCACCCGGTTCGATGAGTTCCTCAAGGATCTTGTGGAATCCAAGACGGCGCCAAAGCGCCAGGGCAAGGTAGACTTGCCCGAAATCGCGCATCCGTTCCACACTCATACCGGTGACATCCACCTGTGCCCATTGAGGGCGTGTCGGGAGTTCGGACGCGGTCTGGCCGAAGCGGAGTTGGCGAGGGCGTATTTGGGGATCATTTCCCTCCAATAAATCGATGATATCTTCCCAACCCCGGCGGCAACCTTCATCGAGTCCTGGAACTTTTCCAAGGCAGGCGACAACTTGATGACGAGGCCCCTTGGGTGTGCGCAAGGTTTGGACCAGATTCCAATATTCGTAGGTCTGGCCTTTGGCTTTTCGTCTGTTGCGCTTGAGGAACATTGCCAACAGTATCGCACGCCAGAAATCCTATTGGCAACAGGGTGTTCTAGACTACACGGTTGTTTTGGCTGATTTACGGGATTTTGCAACAGGTTACGTCGAAAATCGGAGCAAAAAAGTTACTTTCATCGTCCTTGGTGACGAACTTGGGTTAGAGCAGGGAACGTTTCTGCTATCCTTCCTGTGCTTATGAAAAAATCGTTTCTGCGCTTGTTTCGTTTAATGCCTCATCTGGGAGTGGTATGGGCGGCTCTGGTCGGGATTGACTCTCAAAGTCAGGCTGCCCCTGAACCAAGCCAAAACCTTCACGCCTTTTACTATCCCTGGTATGGCAATCCCCAAACAGGCGGTGACTACGTCCAATGGAACCATGCCGTGGCTGTTCGACAAGGTCCGCCCAGGTCCTTTCCCGGGGGACACGACATCGGGGCCAACTTTTACCCATCCCTGGGTTGTTACAGTAACAATGATGAAGCCACCCTTGTCACCCATATGAAACAATTGAAGCAGGCTGGCGTGGGGGTGATCAGTGTTTCATGGTGGGGTAAGGATTCCTTCACCGACAAAGCCCTCCCGCTTCTCTTCAGAGTAGCTGGAGAACATGGGATCAAGATTAATTTTCATATTGAACCCCACCTCGGTCCTGGTGGACGCAATGCGACATTGGTTCGGGAAGGGCTGGTTTATCTGATTGATCGTTACGGGGCTGAAACCGCCTTTTACCGGGATCTGAAACGAGGCAATCGCCCCATGATTTATCTCTATGACTCTTACCTCACCAAGGCTGACGAATGGTCCACCATTCTGGCACCCGGCGGGAGTGACACAATTCGGGGAACCCCCTACGACACGGTTGTCATCGGTCTTTGGGTGAAGGCAAAGGAAGAACGCTTCTTTTTGGATGGTCACTTTGACGGATTTTATACTTACTTCGCCTCGGATGGATTCACCTATGGGAGCACCCCGTCCAATTGGTCGACCATGCAGGCCTGGGCCCTGGAACATCAATTGCTTTTCATTCCTTGCGTGGCCCCCGGCTACAAAGACACACGGATACGACCCTGGAACGGGCGCAACACGCGTCAACGGGAGCAGGGGGCCTATTATGATCGCATGTTTGAGGCTGCCATCCGGATCAATCCCGAGCTGATCGCCATCACCTCCTTCAACGAATGGCATGAGGGCACTCAGATTGAACCGGCTATTCCCAAAAAAGAAGGCGATTACCAATACGAAGATTACCTTCCACGCCCTTCCGAGTGGTATTTAAATCGCACCGCATACTGGCTAGATAAATTTGTTTCTCTGAAATAATTAGTCCGGAATTTTACAAGTAGAACGATGGAAAAAGAAGCAAGGTCGAAGGGGGGGCTTGCGACTGACGTTTTGGTGAGCCCTGAGCTGAATTACTTCAACTCCTGAGAGGTTCTTCGTTTGTCTCAACCCATTTTCGCCCGAGAGGAGAACCAGATCTGTAAACTTTGATTTGAATCTATTTCTCAGGCAAGCCAGAGTTACCCAACTAATCTTGCTTTAAGAAATGCTGAGACGAATCAATATAGAACAATATCTCTACGACTTTGGCTCTTTGCCCGTCGTGGACGTGCGCTCTCCCGGGGAATATGAAAAGGGGCATATTCCTAATGCCGTCAATATTCCAATATTCAGTGATGAAGAACGGGCGATGGTCGGGACTGCTTACAAGCAGGTATCCAGGGAGCGGGCTATCGAAATTGGAATGGAATTCGTTCAGCCCAAGCTTCAAGGTTTTGTCAATGATGCACGACGCGTTGCTCCGGATAAAACGCTTGTCGTGCATTGCTGGCGCGGTGGCATGCGTAGCCAATCCTTTGCACAGCATCTGGTGGACAATGGATTTGAGCGGGTATACGTCATTGAAAAAGGTTACAAAGCCTACCGGACCCAAGTCCTGAATGGGTTCAATAACGATGCTCAATTGGTTGTTATCGGGGGCTTCACAGGGAGCGCTAAAACCGAATTGATCAAGCACATTAAAGATACAAGTGATCAACAGGTGATTGATCTGGAGCGCCTGGCCAATCATCGGGGGTCCGCCTTTGGGGGGATCGATCAAGGTCCGCAACCCACCACGGAGCAATTTGAAAACAACTTGTTCTGGGAGTGGAAAGATTTGGATCTGGATCAACCGATATGGATTGAAGATGAAAGTCGCGCGGTTGGAACCAACGTGATCCCGCAGGCATTGTTTGAAAATATGAGACGATGTCGTTTGTACTTTCTGGACATTCCAAGAGAGGAAAGAGCCAGGCACCTGGTTAAAGACTACGGTGGAGTCAATAAAGAGGCATTAAAAGCTTCGATCATGCGGATCTCATCCCGATTGGGTGGGCTGAATACTCAACGCGCATTGCATCATCTGGAGCAGGGAGAAATGTATGATGTGGCAATGATGATGCTTGTTTATTACGATAAATATTATTCAAAAGGCGTTGCCAAAAGAGATCCAGAGATGGTGACAAGCATTCCATTAAAAACCGCTAATCCCATTGAAAATTCAATTGAAATTAAAAAAATCTTGAGTGATTTCCTCCTGCGGCTTTAGTCCCGTAGGATGAAGGCGCTGATCCAGGTAAAGATGGCCAATCCTACCGCGCACATTCCGAATGTTCCGTGTGGCTCGATTGATTGGTTGAGCAGGTCTGAAACGGAGCCACGGATGGCGAGGCCTGCAAAAATGAAGAAGATGGCTAGTCCAATTCGTCTTTTACTTGGTTTCTCCACGTTGTAGGCGGAAGCTATGGGGATGCAAAGAAATGGAAACAGACCAGCCCAATAATAGCAGGCTGTGGAACCAATCTTCGTCAATGCACATCCAAGAAAGGCCAAACCGGCAAACAGGCAGGTGGAGCAAAGGATGGATGCCCTCTTCTCATCCCTGTTAAGTGCGTGACGACCCAGTGGGTGAAACCACAATGTCGTGTTGAAGATCGACTGCCCTGCCCAGGCGGTCAGGACAAAAAGCATGTAGCCCGCTATCACGGCGATCAACAGAGGTCTGAGAGCTTCATTGCCTCCAAGGGCTCCACGAGCGAATTTGAAGAGAAGCCATGCTCCGATAATGACGCCCCATCTGCCTCCTTCGGAGAGTCGACTACACCAAACAAAGTATGCCAGGATCGGGCGATAAATGACGGATCTGGCTTTCAGCGCCTCTATGATGCCTTGCCGCGCATATTCGTTTCCGGGATCGATTCTCAATGACTCCTTGAAGTGTTGAATCGCCGTTTGATGATCGCCTTGTCTCAGGAAGTTCCATCCTTGGTTGGCATGCGTCCAGGGGTTTTCCGGAGCATGATCCAGCGTTGATTCGAGCGTTACGCCCGCTTCGTCATGGCGATTGAGCATCTGGAGCGCGTGGGCGCGAAAGTTATTGCAGGCGATATGTTCCGGGTCCAACGCCAGCCCTTGTTCCGCGAATTCCAGAACGGATTTCCAGTTCCTGCGAACCTGGAAGATTTGAGCGAGCAATGCCGGCAGGTCTGGATCCTCCGGATCCAGACTCATTGCCTCGCGGGCGGCTTCTTCGGCTTCTTTAACCTTTTTCAGTTCCAACAGGATTTCGCCAAGAACATAATGTGAGTAGGAAAAGTCAGGGAGCAATCCGACGCCTTCACGCGCCGCTGCCAGCGCATCGTCCGGGCGTTTTTGTCCCAGAAGTGACATCGCCAACTGGCTGTGCGCCAACCCGTCGTTCGGTTCTTCGGCCAGATGCTGCCGATAGGCTTGCTCCGCCATTTCAAATCGTTCCTGTTGTATCAGAAGATTTCCGTGTTCGAGGTGTGTGGACATGGTGTGCTTTATCGCATTTTGAGGTAATCAAGAATATCGTCGTAGTGCCCCCCCTGGTTCGAGTAGAGCGCGTAATTCTTGGCGGTGGAAAACCATTCTTTGACCGAAGGGTGAACTTGTTTCAGGCTCTTGAGCAGTTCTTTGGTTTGGATGGGAAGAATCTCCCCGGTTTCTGCAGCTTTTTCCAATTGTGCTTCGACCGCTGAGTCTATCACCGCTTTAATATCGGCTCCTGACAATTCGTTGGACCGTTTTGCGAGCGTTTCCCAGTCGATTTCACCCTTGGGTTTGTTTTTCATTTGTATCTGAAAAATGGCCTTGCGGGCTTCGTGGTCTGGCGGTGGCGCCAACAAGACCCGATCAAATCTGCCCGGACGGCGAAAGGCGGAGTCCAGATGCCATGGAGCGTTGGTCGCGGCTAGAATCAGCAAGCCTTCATTCGATGACTTGATGCCATCCAGTTCGTCCAGAAACTGATTGATGAGTTGGCGACCCGCGCTGCGTTTCATATCGGTTCGACTGGCCGCCAAAGCGTCCACTTCGTCGAAGAAAAGCACGCAAGGCCGATTAGCCCGGGCTTGCTCAAAAAGTTCGTGAAGATTGCGTTCGCTTTGACCGATCCACATATCGAGCACTTCGTGGATGCCGATGGCCATAAAGCGCGCTTTGACTTCACCCGCAGTGGCGCGAGCCAACAAGGTTTTACCGCAGCCTGGGGGGCCATACATCAGAATCCCGCCGCCAGCCTTCGCTCCGTAAGCTTTGTAAATGTCGGGATTCTCCATTGGCAGAATGATTTTGAGCCTGATTTGTTTTTTAACCTCCGTCATGCCTCCGACGTCCGCAAAGGTGATGGTCGATTCTTCAAAGGGAAGGTCACTGGAAACGGGCTTGGCTTCTCCCGTGACCGGTTCTGTCCATTCTTCCGCCTCCTCCGGGGCTGTGCGCAGGTAATCTTTGAGTGTTTCCTCCAATTCAGAATCGACTAGTTGAGGGTTGGTTGCCTTTGCTTTTGAAAAGGAAGCGGCTGCTTGAGCGAATTTTTCACTCGTGACCAAAAGCTGAGCGTGCAAATGCCAGGCCTCGGCGGGCACGTTGGGGGAATCAATAAATTGCTCGACAATGACAAAAGCTTCGCTCAGGCGTCCAAACCGCTCATACGCTCTGGCCAGAGCCAGCAAAATGCCGCTATCCTGGGGGGCAGCCTTGAGACATTCTCGGTACGTTTCTACCGCTTCCTCAAAATGTCCGTATTTCAGGAATGCATCCCTTAGAAGTTTTCGTAGCGGGCCATTTTCTGGTCAAACCCGGATTGCCTCTTTCAGTGCCTGCAACTCTGCGTTGACTTCGTTCATAACACTTTTACTAACAGAGAGTCAGCTAAGGCGACAATTGCATGCTTTGCGAGAAAAAAATCATGATAGTCTTCATGCGTCGGTTTGCTACTGTTGCCGAGGTGTGCCTACCGGGTCACCAGGTAGCTGATGATGCGAGGAGCCAATGTGAGCGTTGTTCCAGTTGATATTTCATCCGTGGTGTGTCCGTTCAGGTCGAGTGGCACGAATCTCACTTCCTGCTGGAACCGGACAGATCCTTCCAACTCCCGAACACGCCACGGATCACGGCCGATGTCGGTGATACGATGTAACCCATTCTCAGCAGGTTCAGTTTGGAAGTGGGTTGCTTTTTCTTCGCTCATGACCTGCAGTAGCATGCGTTTGCTTTCGGAGATCGGGCGGTTGTCCAGAGAAACGAGAACCATGTGGGCGAGATCCATAGGAGAACTTATGGTGATATCGCGCAACTTGATCGATTGACGAGCCGCCAGATTTCCTGATGCCCCCTGGACCCGGGCAGCGTTGATCATGAGAAGACCGTTCTGGTAATCGAGTTCCAATTGACGATGACTCGACGTAACCGTTTTCTGAGGTCGCTTGATGTACTCTTGCAAATCCTCAAGATGCATTTCACCGGCCTTGTCAGTGAACTCGACTTTTGTGCGTCCGACAAAATGAATCAGTGGATCAATCACCTTATCCGCCGGAATGGGGGCGTCATCCGGTACGTCTTGCAGACGGAGCACGTCGAAAGAGCCGTCTTGTGGTAGTGGGGTTCCTTTGAGCGAAAACAAATCCTCACGCGACAAGCGAAGCTCTGCCATCACTTTGCCGGGATCGATCAGTCCCTTCCGATAAATCAAGGCAGCAGCGGGAAACTGCCCCGCCATGGTGGGTGCCATGAGGGTCCAGGGTTGCATCCAAAATCCTGGTTTCACCGACCATCCCGAACCGTCGAAAGCGAAATGGACGATGGCGTCGCTTTCCTGTAGCGCGCCATAACATGCCAGATAGAGCGGAGCTTCTCCGCGGAAACGGTTGGGGCGGTTCCATGTCGTTTCCGAGATCATGGATGGCAATCCGTTGTATTCCACATCCATGACTGGATGCACGAACGCCTTGGGATCGCCTGGTTTTGATCCTTCAAAACGCAGGGCACTTCTGTTGGCAAAAACGTGCCCATTACGGATGGACCAGGCGGCGTTGTCTCCCTGGTGCGTTCCCGCAAAGTATCCGTGACGATCAATGAAATCGCCGACGGTGTAGCTCATGTTTTCAATAGGGCCCAGCACTTTGGCGTTGGCGGTTTTCCAATTGCTCGTCGTGACAAGTCCTTTGAATCCGAGATCGCGTAAGAAGGCGGACTGTTCACGGTAAAACCCTTGCTGTGTGTCGTGGAGAAAACGGACGGTGTCCATGTCGCGAGGTGTTTGATCCGTGAAGATATTGTAGAGGCCGCGAAATGCGATGCGTTCATTGCCAATATCGTCTCTTGGGAGAGTGCTGCCGTTCCATCGTTCGACGGCGTTCGCAAGGGATCCGTATCGTTCAATGAGCCATCGGGCAAATTGTGCTTCCAGCATGGCCAGTTGAGGTTCCGGCAGGTTTCTTTCGGCAAATGTCCAGAAGAAGAACGAATCCTCATTTTGAATTTCAGCGCCAAAGAGTGCCGGTTCATCAACGAGTCGTCTGCCGGTCTCAGGACTCGGGGTTTGAAGGAGCGCGCGCCACCATTCCCGGTATTTTTCCTGAAAGGCTTCATTGAACATCAAAGCGGCAAACGGATGTTTGTCTCCGTCGTAACCTTCCAACCAGGAGTTGTCCGGTTTGGGGCGAAACCAAAGAGGGAAATAGATGGAAAGATGACTATAGATCCCTTCCTCTTTCATGGTTTCCACAATGTCGATCACATGTCGCACTCGGGTCAGATCGGGCTCCCCTTGATCATTGAATACCTTGCCATGGATGCGAACCATGTTGACGCCCATGCCGGCCAGCAAACGGGCTTCCCGACGTAAATCCTCGCGTGTCTTTGCCGCCGAGGAAGGCCCGTTGACTGCCCAGAAACGAACGGGCTCATCCGTCTCTCCATGAACAAACTGCCCGTTACGGGCCTTGATGTAACCACCTTCTCCGGCAAATCGTTCGTTGAGGTATCGGAGGTTGGTGACGCTGTTTTCGGGCGCTGTGTCCGGGGGCGGATTAAATGCGAACCAGCCGGCATCGGCTTCTTGTTCGCGCCGTATTATTTCTTCCAGTTCGTCGGGCTTTGCCAATCCTCGTGGACGAAATCCGATTTCGGCAATGACGAAGCAATCAAGATATCCGTGATGGCTGTTTTTGCTGTGAAACCTGAAATGAAGGGTGTTCGGTCCAGCAGCCAAGTCCAGCGGACCGCCATCGACCCAGGCGATAAAACGTAGATCCGGCTTTCCATCCGCTGCAGCATTGTCACTTTGTATGCTTTGTTCGACATTGAGATGCTGCCATTTCCCATCATTGATTTTAAAGGACATGGCAGCCTGAACTGGATTGAGCCGAATCCAGAAAGATCGCTTGCCACCCTCTGAAACATTGAATGTATAAGAAGCATGTCCATCACGTTCACGGTTGAAATGACTCAGGAAATCGCCACCGGAGAACAGTTCGGGTTTGACCTGGTCATACCACGGGTGACGCACAACTTCCGATTGGGTGGGTGCCTCACCTTCAACCCAAATATATGCCTGGGCAGCACATAGCACCATCGACATCCATCCGCCAACAGCAACCGTCAACCACTTAAAAACCTTCATTCCTCCAGACTAACCTCTCCATGGCATCGAAACCAGTCCTATGAATGTGGAAATCGAATGCAGAAGTAGTTTTCGATATATTGGGAGTAAAGGAATGGGGGGGCGTGCTACCAGTAGATTGGTCTCACAACGAGCAGCATGTTCGCTGTAAATAGGGAAATGAACAGGTATTTCATTTGGCCGGTTTTTGGATGGAGAATGTGAGAAAGACCGCTCGGGTGTTGACGGCGCGTAGGCCAACGCGGCCTTGTGGATAATGGCTGTCTTCGGTGGTGAGGAATTGTTTCCCGTTGTGAAAAACGGTGAAGCTGTTGCCTTTCGCCTCAACAGCGAGGCGCTGTGGTTGAGTGGTGTCGAATGTGGCTTTGGCGCGCGCCAGTTCGGTCCAATTGCGGCCATCGGTTCTGCCGATGACGATCAGGTTCGTTCGCGGAATCAGGCCAGCGAAGTAGCCGCGTTGTGCGTCGTAACCGACAGCCGGAGCGGTGGCTCGGAAGAGGATGCCCGCGTCCCGACTTTGCTTGCCTTCCGGAAAGCCAATGCTCACTTCGATGCGAAGATCATCCGGCACCGTGCGGTCGAGCATGACCTTTTCGCCGCTTTGGTAAATGTTGATCGCATGATCCGGGGACTGGCCGAGATGGAGCCCGTCGTCCCTGAAGGCGATGAGCTGGTGGTGTCCGTAGAGGCTCCAATTCGTGCCGGAGTCCGCATCCATTGAGGATTTAAACGGCAGTTCGGCTTTGGGAAACAGCTTCTCTCCCGACGGACGATTCAATGGAACATTCGGTGCCACCGGCCGGAAGAACATGGGGAATCCGTTTTCTCCGATTTCCATGGGTTGTATAAATATGCTGCGACGCCAGCCGTCGTTGCGGTCCCGTTTGGCGTGAAAAACATGCCAGAGCTGCGAATCGTCGGGAGAGGGTACAAAGCAGGAATGGCCTACGCCGAAGGTCTGGTCGGTTGAGGTGAAGACGGGGTAGTCATGTTTCACCCAGGCTTTGGGATCGAGTGGATTGCTGCCGGTCAATTCGAGCCGACCGAGTTTGTAGGTGGGTTTCCACGACGCGCCGCAGGAATAGATGACGAAGAGGCGTCGGTCTGTCTTGAGAACTTGCGGCGCTTCATTGAGGCCGCGTCCGTTCCCTGCATCAAGTGTGAATTCCCAGGGGAAGTCGTCGTTGGAACAAATCCGCACTCGGGGTGGGATGATTTCCGTTGGCGATTTCATGGCCGCAGCGTAGAGAAACTGACGATCGCTGCCAGGTTTGTCCCATCCGGACCAAATGGCGTAGTGTTTGCCGTCGTGCTCCAGCACGGTCATGTCGATTGCCCAGATCGGTTGCCCGGCGCGGTCGCCCGTTTCAAACGGACCACGCAGGTCGTAGTCTCCCAGCGGATCGGCTGTTTTGGAGACAAGAGCGTAGGCAAGGTGGTTTGCATTTTTCCCGTTGGAGGCCGCAAAGTAGATGTGCCATTTGCCATCGAGGAAGTGCAGTTCGGGCGCCCAGACCTCGCGGGAAAACGGGCCTTCTTCCGGCGCGGTCCAGACGGTGTGTTTTTCGCCCAATGACGTAAGGCGTTCTCCGGCATGAATGGCGATGGCGCGGTTGCCCTCGGACTGACACCAGAGGTAGCGATCTTCGTTCGGATCACGGACCACCCATGGATCGGCTCCTTCTGCGATCGGATTGACGAACTGGTGTGCGGGAAGGTGCCCGGGTGAAGCGGCCGCCTCGCGGACTTGATCCGGGTTTCGAACTTTGTCGACATGGGCGTCACCGTCAGGACTATTGGCCGCTGAAAGCGTAAAAGGGATAGAAGCAATCAACGTTGAAAGGACTATTGTGACACGGTTTAACCAGTTGTTTTTCATGATTTGTATTAGAATTCCTTTTGCGCTTCATCCAGACCGGGCGAGGCATAATGGGGATCCTTGGCCCGGATGTGGATTTCGCCGTTGTCGAGCATGCGCACGTCCAAAGGCACGATGGTCACGCCCTGCTTATTGATCGTTTGGGCGTTTTCACCGAGATCGCGATTCTGGATGCCCTTGAGTGGGACAGGGGGGATGTTGGCGTTGAAAAAAGCGGTGCACCACCAGCGGCCTTCCCGATCCTTGAAGGGCGTGCCATGACCAAGGAAACGACCCGCAAACTTCCTCGGACCGTAGGGGCCTGTGATCTTGTCCGCGACGCAGTAATAGAGATTGTAGGAACCTTTGCGGCCCTGATCCGTGGACCAGGCCGTGCCCAGATGCACGTATTTCCCCCCGATTTTCATCATGGTCGCGCCTTCGTGTCCGATGCGCCTGATCGGTTTGCCGTCCGGCCCCGGGCGACTGCCGGAAGGATCAATGCGGACCGGCTCTGCCGTATAACGCGAAAGATCTCGGCTCAGCGGCGCGACATAGGTGTTGCCCCAAAGCAGGCAGACTGTTCCGTCATCGTCGGTGAAGAGCGAAGGATCGTGACGGGGTTTCATGCCGCCGTTCATCGGATGCGTCCACGGGCCCTTGAGATCTTTTCCAGCGCTCAACACCAGACTGGAGTGTGTCCTAGGGCAATGCACCAACGCCCAGCGGTCGCCCATCCAATGCACTTCCGGCGCCCAGATCAGACGTTTTGCAATCTTCTGGCCGTTCCTCGCTTTCAAGGTGTCATCCACAGTGAAGATGGGACCGAGGTTTTCCCATTCGATCAGGTCTTTACTGCGCCAGGCCCGTACCTGATGCCCTACAATGCTTTCATCGCCCAGCCCGATATTGTAGGGGTTCTCGGCTTCGCGTGGATCGCCTTCGCGCGGTTGCGTTCCGGTGAGATAATAATAGTCGTCCGGTCCCAATGTGATGTAAGGATCTCGAATCCAACCGGCCTTGATGTAAAGCGCACGGTCATGGGACTTGAGCCCCTCACGAAGGGTCGTTGCATCCATGACGGGGCCGGGTTTGCGGTCGGTCTTTACCTCGCGAAACGCCGAATTGGGAAATTGATCGGCATTGTCCTCGTTCGCCACGGATTTGCGCACGTTATTGGACCCTTTATTCAAAATATCCTGGGCATGTGCAGCACCCGCGAGCAGAACGCCACCAACGATAAGAGTCAGTTTCTTCAACATAGGTTTCTTTTCCTGATACGGGTTCATTCGTAGCAAGAACGAAGGATTCCGTAAAAGTAAAACAGCTGGTGAAAGGATCTCATGACACGACCTTTGCCTGTTGAGTCTGACTTGTTGATTTCGAATGGGGTCACTTTTGAATGCTCAAGCATCAGGATGCTGGGGACTCAATCCCTTGAGTCCAAGCTGCGATTGAAGGCCTTGCGCAACCGCTCAACCCGGCGTCGGTTCGTTCCCAAATCCCAATAGCCTACTCTTGAGGCTGATCGAATATGTATCAACTGATTGGATGAATCCAATCGGCTTTGGAAATCGTCGACAAATTTAAGGAGCGGAGTGCGAAACGTAGCTCGCAAAGCGGCATCGTTGCTTTCAATGATCGTCGCCGTTTTTTCTTCTTTGATGATGTTCAGCCACTTTGCCCAGGCAACTTTTGCGGATCCTTTAAATCGAATGGGAGAAATCCAATGACCGTGATGTTGCCGATCACTGCATACGCAATTGGGTGAACTGGGGCAGGGCGGCAGCCCATTGGGATTATCGGATGTTTGATTCATTTTTGGAGCCTATGGTTTGATGTTTCGCATCTTGCTGAGAACCTCGATGAAAGCGAGCAAAAGTTTGCGGAAACTACCCGGAACATGGCTGTTAACAAATGTGTGAGCAACTACTAAGTGATCAGTGAGCGTTGCAGGAGCGCAGGTCAAAATAGAAATCCATTATCGGAGGGGTAAGCTCCGTCATACGCCCACTTCAAACCTCAGAACTTTGGAACCATTTTCACGCTGCAATGGAAATGCAGCAGTCATTCGATTAACCTCAGTCGTCCTGCATGATACCATCTCTTTTGCTCAGACCCATTTTTGAGGGGGAAGTTTGGGGGCAAGTCCCGTGTGCGGGATCCCCCTCTCCATCGACTGAAAAATGAGATGCTTGCAACCCAGCAAATCCCAACCATTCACTCTTGCCAAGTTCATTGCTTAGTCTTTAGAATTTGAGCTCAGCTTGAGGTTACGGGGTTTCGGCCCGCCTCGTTGTATTACAACAGATTGAAAACATTGCAAATTTACCAACTCAATTAAGATCATTGCCCATGGCTGCTTCATCGTCAATTCTCCCGGATAAACTGCACGAGTACCCTCAACAAGATGTGATCGACGGATCTGGCGTTGGACCGGATTCGGTTCTCGATGATTGCCTGAACAAAAACGGCGGGGTATTGCAGCTTCTGCACCGTTATGCGGGCCGGACATTTTGCACGCCAGGGAAGCGTATTCGCCTTGATGCGGAGTCATACTACCCGGATTACATGGGCGGGACAGGACTGGATGAGCTCTGGATGTGCTGCACTGTGCCCATTGTGACCGGAGTCATCGACACCCGCACGAACAAGGCGCCGTTTCGTGAAGGGGAATCGCACGTTCTCACCCCGAATGGCCAGGTCATCTCGCTGCAGGATTTGATCGTCGCCAGCCCGGAAACGGTCATTGGGGAGAAAATGACGGCATTTTCGAAATCGATGTTTGGCGATCCGACCTGGCCGATCGTGTCGAAGAAATTCGACAATCTGAATCCGATTCCGCATCACCTCCACTGGGCAAAGTGGGAAGTGTACGACATCAATTCATACGACAATCCCGGAGTCAGCCCTTCGCATTATCACACCACGGCCATGGGACTGTACCCGTTTGTGACCAAGGACCAGTTCCTCGCCTGCATGAAACGTTTCGGGCAGGGTGAGTATAACGGCGTCCGGCATTTGTCGCCGCACACGATGATGCACATTGACAACGGCTTCGTGATGCCGAATGGAGTGCTGCACTCGCCGACCGACCTTTGCACACACGAATTGCACGTCACGATGGATGAGCACTTCCTGGCCGAAGATCTGACGCTTGATGGACGAATCGGAGCCGCCGATGCGTTTTACGCCTGCCGTGAAGAAGACTATCCGAAGGCCAAGCACGAAGACTGGGAATTCCTGGTGGATACCTTCGACTTCGAAGCGAATCAGGATCCGGACTTTGTGATGAAAAACTCTCGCCCCGCTATCACCGCCAACGAATTCGCAGGTGACGGAGTGGACGCAAAATGGATTGTTTATGGAGATTTCCTTGGCGACCAGAAGTGTTCCATTCTTCGTCTTATCGTGGCGCCCGGAGCCAAGACGAATTTCTGTCCGGAAAGTCCCGCGCTATTCCACACGAATGGCGGAAGCGGCCGCGTTGGACAACTCGAGGTGCGCTATCACCAGGACATGAAACTCGGCGAAATCTATCCCGAAATTGGATTCATCACCCAGGCCGCGCTTAACAATGGCGGTGTCGAAATTGAAAACACAGGAACCGAACCCCTCGTATTGACCTTCGACTTCCCGCAGCAGGCGCATTCTAAAACACCCGGTGTTGTCGTTACGAATTAGGGAACGTTCCAAGGTTTTTCTGTTGAATCTCGGCCAGCCTACTGATGCGTATTTGGCGTCAGTCAAAAGCTGTACGTTATCTGTTTACTGGGCCGATATAGCGGGAGGCAATGACCAGATTGTCGAAGTAGACAATGTTGGTTGGATTCTTTGTCCATCGATCGGTCACGTAGCTTTCAAGGGTCAGTGCATTGGCACGGAGCTTCGATGAAGTGCGCCATTGAAAGCCTTTCCAATGACCTCGCAACTCGCCATTGATCCAGAAAGCCTGCTCTCCATCCGCTTTGCCCGGTGTGTTGTGCTTCAGCATGAACTCTGCGCAGATCCATTCGTCCTTTCGGATGTTTGGTTGTGAATCGGGACGGAAACTGTTCCCCCAGAATTTTCCGTCTCCGCTCGCTTTCATTTCATGCCAGTAACTGTAGAAGTTCCATCGGCCCGGAGCGTCCCATCTTCCCCAGTTACCCCAGGGTTCCAATGCGGTCGAGAATCTTGCGTCGCCTTCAGGCTTGAGTCCGGCGCCGCCAAATCCGGACCATCGGTCACTGCCCGTCAGACCTTTGTTTGCCCGCAGGGTGACAAAATGGTGGATGTAATCACTGTCCTGGTCGAAGCGTGTGTAAAACCTGATGAAAAGAGTGTCGGCCGATTCGAACCATTTGGTCAGGCCGCCTCCGGTGTTCTTACCAAGCGTGGCCGTCACTTTGAGGCTTTGGCCGATGCCCTTGGTTTCGTCCGGGCCGACCAGTGAGAGCACCTTGCCACCGCTGTCCCGACTTTCATCCCAGTTCTTCTTGTATTGCTCCGACTCGAAGTCTTCAGAAAAGATAACCTCCGGCGCCTCGTTGATTCCTTTGTCCCTGACATAGTCAGAAGCCAGCCCAGATCCTTCAGGTAACTCAGAGTTCTCAACCGATATGATTTCCTGGGAAAAGACGGGGTATGAAATCGAACTCGCGGCGAGTGTTACAGCTGACAAGAATAGGGTGCGTATATCCATGATCGTTATTGAAAATGTTGCGAAAACTTTTGGCTTCAGTGTTTTGATTGCATATGTCTATTCCACGTTCAAGTAACCTTGCACCCACCCGCGTGAACCCTGAGGTGGTATCTGATCCGCGATGTCACTTCCGTCGGCGAGGGTGAACAATATGGCCAGGGGAAATTTTCCTTTGGGTGCGCCACGTGTGTAACGTCCTTCTCCCTTGAAATTTCCTTGGGCAACCAGTTCAAAGCTTGTCACTTTCTTACCGTCTGTTTCCACGGTTCCGCTCAGTTGGACGTCGAAGGTCCGATCTCCGGATTCAGTGGACAGTTTTGCATGACCCGTCACGCTGTTGTGATCCAGTCTGAAATCCACTTCGCGTAATTCCTTTGTACGCCACATGGGTGGTTCGCCCCTGGTATTGTCAATCAGGTGGAATCGTGCAATTCGGCGTTGCAGACTTCTGGGGAATTCCCCGCGGACCAGTAACTGATGCTCTTCTTTAGTCATCCAGAGATTGTCTCTGGAAATGGATTGTTGGAAAATTCTTCGCCACTTGGCTTGGGTTTTTTCGTATCCATTGATCA
>Ga0181578_10000570_pt1 | contig 34970 bp, 26 predicted proteins | sample 071ome_21_FD_148659 | JGI IMG/M metagenome (GOLD analysis project Ga0181578, IMG submission 148659) | Coastal salt marsh microbial communities from the Groves Creek Marsh, Skidaway Island, Georgia - 071401CT metaG (spades assembly) | ecosystem: Environmental > Aquatic > Marine > Intertidal zone... | reverse complement strand
TGATCTCGTCCAGCTTGGCCAGGTTGAGCCACTGGTAGGCAAAGCCTTCAATCAGGTTTTTCGAGCGTTCATCGGCCAGCATGCGCTTGACCTGGCCATCCAGGACTCCGGACTGGCTGAGTTCGCCGTTGTTGGCCAGGGTCAGCAGTTCCTCGTCCGGCAAACTGCTCCACAGGAAGAACGACAGGCGCGAGGCCAGTTCCAGGTCGGACAGCAGGATGCTGTCGCCTTCAGTCGGGCCGGTTTCGGCCAGGTATATGAAGTGCGGGCTCACCAGGATGGCGCTGAGGGCTTCCTTGATACCCGCTTCGAAATCGCCCTGTTCCCGACTGTTCTGGTAGAAGGCCATCAGGCTGTCGATGTCTTCATCGGTCAGGGGGCGGCGGAACGCGCGTTCGGCCAGGTTGGTGATGATCTGGTTCGCACAGGTTGTTTCCTCGGCTATCTCTCGCGGGTAGCAGATGAAAATCTTTTCCCGGCTCGGGGACATGCTCATGCCGGTGATGTCGAGCGGACCGCGTACCTGCAGGGCGTGCACTTTCTGCACACGCTCGTTGCCGCCCTCAAGCGGTGTGGATGGTGTCCGTTCATCACTTTCCACGAAGCCGCGGTTCAGGAACGTGACCGAAACCGTGTGCTGGCCGGCAGTAGCCTGGAAGCGGATATTTTTCAGCCGCGCATTGATGGCGGAAACCGCATCGGCCTGCAACTGGTCGATCGCTTCGTGATCTTCATCACCACCGATTTCCGTGCGGAAAAATTCCTTCCCGTCCAGCAGGGCAATCACGGTATTTTTGAATTCCATGTTCGGCACTTCACGACCCAAAGCCAGGTCACCGATATTCAGTTCGTACTCACCGTCGGCCATAAAGTTGTACCGCACACTCATCCCACCGCGGGTGCCAAAGGGCATGCCATCGAGATGGCGCTGCTGGGAACCGGTTCCGGGTGTGCCCCGAGCCGGCAGGGAAATGATCATGTCCGCCACGGAACCAAAAGTCTCCATGACTGGAATCGGCCGGCGATCGCCGATGGCATCGTGGGCAATGGTGCGGGCGGCGTTCAGGTACTGGTCAATGAAAGCCGGAGACACCTGCAGTGCTGCGGCATTGTTGTCGAAACCGTCGCGCAGGTCATCGGTAGGCAGCAGAGTCGTGACATCGACTTCGAGGGCCAGCAGGTCGCGGATGGCGTTTTCATATTCGCGGCGGTTCAAACGGCGCAGCGGCACGTTGCCTGCCGGCGGGGCGACAGCCTCGGCATCGATGGTGTTTTCCAGCCAGCTGACCAGGGTATTGAGTTCGCGGTTGGAAGGACGCTCAGCCCCGGGCGGTGGCATATAACCCCCTTTCAGGCGCTTGATCGCTACCTCGAAGACTTCTGCCTGGTGTGCCACCTCATCCTCCGAAAACAGGGTAAAAGCGACACTGCCTGCCCAGTCCTCATCGTTGTGACATTCAAAACAGTACTTTTCGATGGTGTCCCATTCTTTGGCAGACAGGCCGGTTGTGCCCAGGCAGGCCGCCAGGCAGGCGAACGGGAGCAGTGCTGTTTTCAGATGGCTGAAATTGATTTGGAACATAGTTTGGAAACCGCTTTTTTTTATCGGGTTAACACCCATTCTAGGGATCAAATCCCCAAAAAATGTGAAACCTTCCCTTTGCTGCAAATTCTGAGGCAGAACAATGGCTTTGTCCAATGCCATATACCTATAGACCGCCCCTGGCAGGAAGGAATTGCATATCATGGTACGGGGCGATAGCGATTATGGCGCCTTGCCCTGAATCAAGCCCCCTGAACGGAAAAGCCGCCGGCAGTCACGACACTGCCAGCGGCCAGTTTCCGCGCAGACAACAGTCCGCTTATTCTTCGTCGGTGTGGAGGTCTTCGGGCGTATCAACGTCTGCGGCTGGCTCCAGCGGAGTCTGTCGCATTGCCTCATTGGCCTGGGCCACCAGGTACCAGCGAATGGCCTCACTGTCTTCTGCAGACAGGCGGTCGGCAAAGGACACCATGCCGTTCTGGGCACGCACCCCTTCCAGCACAACCTGGTCAAACGCCTGCTGGCTGTGCAGCATGGGTGTCACGAGCAGGTTGGGGAAGTTGGCCCCACGCTGCTGACCGTTTACGCCATGACAGACGCCGCAATGTTCGCCGTATACCGTGGCACCGGCATCCACCACATCCTGGCCAACGGCCAGTTCAGGCGGATTCAGTTCACGCGGGGTGAAGGTCAGTGGCTCCGGCAGGCTGGCGCCACCATCCAGGGCAAACACCAGCAGGCGGGAATAGTTCGGGGCAAAGTAGTTGCCGGCCTGGTTGATGCCCACACTGGCAGCCACGTACTGCTTGTCATCCATTTCAAAGGTAATCGGGGCCGCCACCATGCCGGTCTGGGTATCGAATGACCAGAGCTTTTCGCCAGTGACAGTGTCATAGGCGCGGAATTCATTGGTGTTATTGCCGCCGCCGGAGAACACCAGACCGCCAGCCGTGCTCAGTACCCCACCGGTCGGGCCAGCATTCTCCTCACCACGCCAGACTTCCTCGCCAGTGACAGGATCCCAGGCTGAGACATAGCCCACGAACTCACGCGGTGCATCCGGATTGTCACGGAAATAGATGAAGCTGGCGCCCATGTCGATGGCCAGGTTGTTGGCGGTCGGGCTGGTGTTGGGCACGAAATCTTCCTGGCTCTGCATGGCAAAGTAGGCACGCTGGGTGGCAATGTAGATATAGCCGGTCTCCGGGTTCCAGGCATTGGCATGCCAGCCGTGACCACCCTGTACACCGGGGGCCAGGTTCCAGATGTTTTCATGGTCGTAGCGGGCTTCCGGCACTTCGATAGGACGACCGGTTTCCATGTCGATGCCTGTGGCCCAGTTCACCTCGGTGAACGGATAGCCGCGCAGCAGTTCGCCGTTGGCGGCATCGAGCATGTAGAAAAAGCCGTTTTTGTTCGGCTGCATGACCACGTGACGCTGCTGGCCATCAACCTCCAGGTCGACCAGCATCATCGGGCTCATGGCATCGTAATCCCAGGTATCACCCGGCGTGGTCTGGTAGTGCCAGACATATTCACCGGTATCGGCGTCCACGGCCAGGATAGATGCAACAAATAGGTTATCGCCTCCTTCGGGGTCACGGGCACGCTGGTCCCATGGCGTACCATTGCCGGTGCCAAAGATGACCAGGTTGTTTTGCTCGTCATACACGATGGCATCCCAGACAGTGCCGCCACCGCCCAGTTCCCACCAGTTGCCGCTCCAGGTGGAGGCAGCCATTTCCATCTGCGGGTTTTCAAAACCCAGCTCCGGATTGCCGGGCACGGTGTAGACGCGCCAGAGGTCTTCGCCGGTGGTGGCGTCATAGGCTCCGAGGTAGCCGCGGGCACTTTTCTCGGCACCGGAATTACCAATCAGGACCTGCCCCTTGACGATGCGCGGAGCACTGGTGATGGTGTAAGGCCCGCTTGGGTCAACTGTCAGCTTGCGCCACATTTCTTCGCCGGTATCGGCATTGATGGCGACGATGTAGCCATCCAGGGTGCCCAGGTAGATCTTGCCTTCATAGGCCGCTATACCCCGGTTGACAATACCGCAGCAGACCTTGGATACGATTTCGCGTGGAGTCTGCGGGTCGTAATGCCACAACAGCTCGCCTGTACGCGCATCAAAGGCATTGACCATGCTCCATGCTGTGGACACATAGATCACGCCATCGATATACAGCGGTGTGCCCTGCTGGGACAGGTTGACGTTGTAGTCGGCAAACCAGGCCAGTTCGAGATTGCCGACATTGTCGCGATTGATCTGGTCAATGGGGCTGTAATGCCGTTCCTCGTAGGTGCCACCCACCATCATCCATTGTTCAGGTTCATTGGCAGCATTCAGCATCCGTTCGTTGGTGACGTTGGCAGCGGCGATATCAGCAGGTGTTTCGCCTGCAGACTGACCTTGCACGGCCGGAACGGGTGCGGGTGCGGCAGTATTGCCAGCAGCAGAACTATCGCCAGACTGGCCACAGGCCACCAGTGCGGTGGCGAACACGCCCAGTACGAGAAGACGCAAAACAGACATGATTTCCCCCTTATTGAAATCTCGGTGTTTTTAGGAACTTGTCAGAACATATCAAGGCGTTGAAGGATATAGCGCAAGGCCCCGTGCGTCCAGTTCCCGGGACCAACAAAGCCAGCCTGCCATTTTCGGCCCGGGTAGCAATAAAAAAAAGAGCGGTGATGACCGCTCTGTTGCTGTCGCTGAGGTTATGTCTTGCCGTTTTTATTGGGCTTCGGCTATGTTCTTGATGTTGACCAGCAGGTTCTCAAACATGGTGCGGCGGCGCGCAACGTCGGCGTCCTTGGCTGCCTGATCGGCCAGGTTGGAAACATCGTAAACCAGGGTGTACAGCATCTTCGAGGTATTGGCGGTCACCGGGCGGGCTTCCATGAAGCCATGATAGAGGTTGTAGAACTGGCCCTCGACAGCCGGCTGGGTATAGCCGTAGGACAGTTCCGTCTGGGCAACCAGAATCTCTATGATGCGCCCGCCCAGCAAGGCCCTGACAGTCCCCATACCACCGTCGCCCGAGGTGATCTCGCAATCCAGACCGCCCCATTCCCCGATATCGCAATAATCCCCGACAGCTGCCCAGACATTCTCTGCGGACTTGTTGATGTCAATTTCCATATCGATCGTGACGTATTCCGGCTCTGCGGCGAACAGCATCGGCGAGAAGTTGAGGGCGAGGAGGCAAGAAAGCACAGTAATGATTTTTTTCATGGTTTACCTGTTTATGAATAAGTGACTGACAGCCGGAAAATATCCATGCTGATGCATTGAAAGTGGCTGCAAGCATAAACAGGGTATCTGGGGCCGTCCAGTGGTAACAGCCGGTTACGGACACGTAAAACCGGTTCGAAAGGGGTAAATCCCCAAACTTGGCGATTGTCAATCCACGTACAGTGACACAAGGATAAGATATTGTTTTAACATAGAAATTCAGCTGACGAAAAATGCACAAATTGTGATTCCTGCTCCCATTAAGAAAAATTCAAGAAATTACTGTTGTCACCTTTTGCTCCGCATTCATATACTTTTCCGGCGCTACAAAAACAATCAACAGACTCTTGGGGAAACACCATGTCTAAATATTCAGGCGGATGCGAGCACGTACATACCGGTTCAGACAATGAGCCTATCGACAACCACACGTGTCATTGCTCCGTTTGCAAGCGAGTGACTGGCCAGGACACCACCCATGTGGTCTTTTTCAACCATGATGATCTGAACGTCGACAACGAAGCCGGCTTGAACAGAATCCCGTTCAACGACCAGAATCCCGATGGCCCGCTGCAGCTGTGTGTATGTGCAGATTGCGGTACCCCGATCATGCTTGACGACAAACAGAAGCGCATCCGTGTGGTGGTGCCCAACCTGATGGGTTATTCCGCCGATTTCCCGGCAGCCAGCTATCACGCTTTCTATGACCCTGCCTCCGGTGCCCCGGCACCCAGCGATGGTCGCCCGGTACACGAAGGTCTGCGTCCTGACTTCTCCTGGCCCGAAGGTTCCTGATTTACCAAAATTCTCCAAGGTAAATCATCATATCTCCCCTGCGCAGCTCGCTGTCCAGGGGAGTTTTTTTATGAGCTCCCTGCTCTTGTTCCACCTCATGTAACCGGACTATTTCCTTAATTTTGCATGGCTATTTTTGCTAACAATCCGTTGGCAAGGTCTATAATATGAACTCAAGAAGAATGTTTTTCAGATTTGGGGGAAGCAATGCGTGATATATCTTCTGTCACCAAAGTTGTATCCAGCGTGTCGACTGGTGCAGCAACACGGGTAGTCAGACTGGCTACCACTATCGCCCTGCTCCTGGGCTCACTGCTGGCCACAGCCGCCGAGCGTCCGGATTTTTCAGGAGCCTGGACGACCTATCGTGGCAACGGCGGGGCCGGTGCCTTTTCTGCACCACAAACACAGCTGAAACTGAAACCGGTTGCCCAGCAGGCGCGCCAGGATTTCCTGTCCGTGACTGAAGGCACCAACCATGGTGCCGGAAACTCCTGTGTTGGCGGCGGCATGCCCAGTTCCATGCTCGGTTCCGGCGGCTACCCGATGGAAATTCTACAGCTGCCGAACCAGCTGTTTGTCATCTATGAAGCGCACAATGAAATTCGTCGCATTTATCTGGGCGAAGAAGCTGGCAACCCGGAGGATTTTTTTCCCGAGCGTAACGGCTACTCCATGGCACATTGGGAAGGCGATCGCCTGATCGTGGAAACCACCAACCTGAAAACCCAGGTGGATTCCCGGTATCCGCACAGCAACCAGGCCACTATCCACGAAGAATACTATTTCGATAGCCCGCTGGAAGACGGTACACCGGTGCTGGCGGCCGACATGGTCATGACCGATCCACTGTGGCTTGAAGAACCCTTCATCACCACCAAGCGCTGGCAGGCCATGGATGATTACCATGTCCTCACCTATGAATGCACCGAGCCATTATGGCTGGATGAAATGATGGAACTGTATGAAGAAGCCGGACTTGAAATGGTCCAGGAATAAGATTGTCTAACCAGTTAAGAGTACCTGAGAGGAAATGACGCCATGAACACGCTACTGAAAAATTCCGTTCGAATCGTTGCCCTGATGCTGCTGAGTGCCAGTGCCTGGGCCCACCACTCTGCGGCCCAATTCGACTTCCGCAATACCGTGCTGGTCACCGGCAAGGTACAGGAAGTCCGCTTTGCCAATCCACACATGCACCTGGTGCTTGAAGTCACCGACGAAGCGCGTGGCACCCGCGATATCGAGTTTGAAGGCCACAGCCGCAACAACATGCGCCGCCAGGGTCTGCTGCCCAACATGTTCACTGTTGGCGACACCGTCACGATTCGCATTGCGCCCATGCGCAATGGTGAGGACGGTGGTTATGTCACCGCCCTGAGAACACCGGACGGGGAAGAAATTGGCAGGGTGACCGGCGCCGACTAAACCACCCGGCAACACCTCCCAACATAACCAATAATAATAGGGGAACAGCAATGACCATAAAAACAATAACAAAAGCATTCACCACTGTACTCCTAATATCGGCCGCTTCGGGCGGCTTGTCCCAGCAGACTGCGCAGATCGATTTTGTCAGTGTTGGCCGGGGCGCGCCGCTGGCGGCTGATATCAACGATTACGATTTTACCGGTGCGACCATGCGGGTCATGGGCGCCAATGGTCCTTTCAATGAGCGTCCGCGACGCTTTACCGGCGGCGCCCAGCCGGGCGAGACACCTCCTGGCATCGAACCCCTCGAACGTGACCTGTTCACCTCGGATGATTTTTATGCCGATCGCGACCTGTGGACGGACCCGCGCTATTTCCGCTGCAACACCTCCGGTGCCCTGGAAGACCTCTGGGGAGGCAACCGTAGCTCCCTAGTCGGCGACAACCCGCCGGCGTCTGCCGCCTGGGGCAAATGTGACAGTGACTACCCGCGGGAAGCCATAGTCAGTCCCTACGGGTTTGCCACCGCACAGGCACACTATGAAGCACTCATGGCCGAAACGCGGCGCCGTGGCGGGCCAGCCCAGCACACCTATGCGACCGTGCCGGGAGAGTGGAGCGGCATTTACGCCCATCCCGGGCGCACAGCGGACAATTACTACTGGTACCGGATGCGCCATAACCAGATCCCAACCATCCTGTCGCTGCTGACCGAGGAGTACCAGACCCGCTTCGTGCAGGAGGCCTACCACCACGCCAACACCAATGCCGCCCAGTGGCCCTCCCAGTACTGCTGGCCCGAGGGTTTCATGCGCCGCTGGCATGAGGCTGCCGTGTGGGAACACTACATCATGGTGACCCCAAACATGGTGCAGATCCTGGCCGGTGTGGCCCGCAACTTCATCACCAATATTCATATCGGCCGCGAGTTCCAGATGGATGGCGAAGTGCCGCGCCTCGGCGCGGATGTCCCGCGCTGGTATGGCGAGACCATCGGCTTCTGGGACAACGATGTTCTGATCACCTGGACATCCAACATCCAGGGCTGGAAAAATCATGCCGCGCCGGAGTTTTCCAACAAACTGCAGACCATCGAGATCTATTCACCCAACCGAGATGCTGACGGCAATTTCATCGGCCTCAATCACGAAGCCATTTTCTATGACGAAGAGTCCCTGGTGGAACCGATACGGATCGTCCGCAATTACGTCAAACAGAATGAATTTGATGATGCCGATGCCCCCCCCTATCCCTTTATCGAATGCATACAGACCATCTATCCCATTGATGGTCGCGCCACACCGGTCAACCCGGGCGATGTTATCGAATACACCATCCCTGACATGTACGGGCGCCCCTGGAATGAACTCTGGGAAACCTACTTTGAGCAGGGTATGGAAAGACCTGAAGAGGAAGACTTCTTCAGCTTTGAATAACAGGGATTGTAAATAGAGCGCAGTGTGAGGACGTCCGTCGCGCCGGGAGGCCGGGTGAAAGGCTGGCGTTGAATTAACGCCAGCTTAACCTGTTTACCTGACTCTTACCTGACTCTTACCTGACTCTTACTCGACGCGCAGGACCTGGATATAACCGCTCAGCCTGGACGTTTCCAAACGGAAATTGTCTCCCCAGCCAGTAGGATAAATACGCACAGGATCGCCTTCACGCAAGTTGAGGCGTTTGGGATGGACCTGGCGCCAGACCTGGCCGCTTTCGAGCCTGATCAGCCACATGCTGGGCTGGGCCAGAAACAGTTCAGTGATGACATCATTCAGTTCTTCTTCGCCGTCCTCATTGACCACAACCCGCGGGGCGCCGCGCCCGAAGTTTTCCAGCCGGTCTTCGTCTTCCGTTCCGGCAACAGCTTCCTGATCATCTTCTGCGTCAGCATCATCCTGGCCACGGCGAAAAATACTGATGCGGGGCAGGCGGAATAGTGAGCCTTTTTCAGCGTTTTCTTCTCCATTCTCTGCTGCATCCTCTACCCCATTCTCTGCCCCGGTCGCGGTAACCCTGGCCGGTGCCTCGCCAAAATCCTCGACGGCTGTTGAAGAGGTATCCGCTTCCTGCCGCGGCATGGGTGTACGCTCGCGGGTAGCATCATTCAGGGCCTCGTCCAGGCACGCCAGGCGTTCATTACGGTCACGAATATCGGCACAGGCCAGGAAAGCATCAGCTTCCTGCGCACCGGCGGTGCCACCGAACATAACCACGCCGAAGACAATGGCAAGACACGTTAAAACAGCACTTTTCATAGGATTTACCCAAGCAGAAACAGGATCAAAGAGTAATGGAAAGCCCAGGACAGGACAACCTTTCAACCGCATGACATTGTCCTGAAGGAACTCTGCCCTGCAGCCTTTCAGGAACCGGCATTCTCACTTACACTGCTATCAAAAAGGGGGAGTCAGCATGACCACAACTGCCATCTCGCCGGTGCTGTCACAGGCCCGGGAACTCGATGATGCCGGCAATCACGATGAAGCTATCAACGTTCTGGCCCTGGCCACCCAGCAGGGAGACAACCTCGCCAAGACGATGTTAGGAAAGCGCATGCTGGTGGGGGATCGCTGCCCCTACCTGCCACAGGATGGCGCCCGCTTCATTCTCGAAGCTGCCCGTGATGGTGTTGCTGATGCCGTCTCCATGGTGGCGGTGTTCCAGTCTACCGGCATTTACCAGCCGAAGAGCTGGCCCCACGCCATCGCCACCCTGGCCCATGCGGCAGCGCTGGGATCAACCATCGCCCGTGAACAGATGCTACTGCTGAGCGACAGGGGTGAACCGGCCATGAATCCCGAGTTACTCGATAACGAGGATCCGGCTTACTGGCAGCAACTGGTGACGGCAGTTGATCTCAATGGCTGGATGCAGACTCATGAAGGCCAGTTGCTCAACCAGACCCCTGAAATCAAGACCTTTACCGGCTTGCTTCCACCCCCCATCTGTCGCTGGCTGATCAGGCTGGCGAAAGACCGCCTGAAGCCGGCGCTGGTCTATGACGCCATAAACCGGCGCAACTACCAGTCCGAAACCCGCACCAATTCCATTGCCGAGTTCAACATGGTGGAAAATGAACTGCTGCATTTCCTGATACAACAGAAAATGAGCGCCGCCTGCGGCATTCCCATGGTACAGATGGAAGGCACTGCCCTGCTCAATTACCAGCCCGGCGAGGAGATTTCCGACCACTTTGATTTTGTTGACCCCGGCATGCCCAACTATGAGCAGGAAATCCGCGACAACGGCCAGCGCATCATCACGTTTCTGATTTACCTGAACGAGGACTATGAAGGTGGCGAAACAGTGTTTCCGGAACTCAACATCAGTTACAAGGGCAAGACGGGCGATGGCATCTATTTCGTCAACGCCCTGCCCGACGGTTCTCCCGACCGCCGCACCAAGCACGCCGGTCGCCCTCCCGTAACCGGCGAGAAATGGATCGTGTCGCAGTTCATCCGCAACCGGGAAGTGAAGTACATCCTGGATTAAGTGCCGGATGACGGCCCTGTGGGCCTCTTCCGGCCTACAACTAATCAGGCGTCAAACATTTGTCGGCAAACGGCCCTGCGGGCCTATGCCGACCTACAATAATTCCGCTAGAATCGCATCGCGATTCAGGCGTCCACAGAACACCCAACAAAGCCAAATGCAGGTGGCGTCACGGGCATTTTGGCCAATACGGAAAAGTCTTGTAGGTCGGAACAGGCCCTTGGGCCGTCACCCGGCAAGGCTTCCGCAGGATGCCCTTGACTCGTACTTTCGAATGCTTATCAGTGAAACCTGCCAAACGCAGTAGCCACAAATTTCGCCCATAAAAAAACCCCACCAGAAGGTGGGGTTTTTTTACTTCCAATGACTACTTAGAAGCTGACTTTCAGACCGACGTAGTAACGACGACCAAGAAGGTCATACAGACCAGGGTTGGTCGAATCAGTGTTAGTGTCGCCACCAGCAGGGTTGCTGGAAGTCAGTTCAGGATCTTCGTCGAACAGGTTGTCGACACCGAACCTCAGGCTATAGTTGTTCCAGTTATAGCCACCACTGAGATTGAACATGTCGTAGGAACCCGGCCCCAGGATAGTGGTATTCGGGCTCTGCGCTGCTGCTGCAGATTCCGCGCTGTCCAGGTGACGCCAGGTCAGGCCAACGTTGAAGTTGTCCCAGAAGTAGCTGAAACGGGTCAGCGCCTGATAGTCAAACAGACCGCCACGGTCCAGGGTGCCTTTGGCATCAATGATGATGTCACCCGGGGCAACCTGGTATTCGTACTCGTCCAGGATGTTCAAGGTGGAGTTCACATTGAAGGTACCAGGCCCAAGATCCATGCTGTAGTTGACATTGAAGTCATAGCCGCTAGTGGTCTGGGTACCCAGGTTGTAGAACGGTGCATCCACCTCTTCACGGTCACCAGTAACCGGATTACGACGGATCATCTGACACCAAGAGTTACCCACATCATAGGTCGGGTTAGTAGAGCCATCCCAGTTAAAGCAGTTGTTGTACACCGTGGCAACTGAGAGCGGAGAAATCGCTTCAACCAGTTCGATGTTGTAGTAATCTGCTGTAATGGTCAGGTTTTCAATACCAAACGGGTCTGAGATAACAGCACCGAAGGTAATGGTTTCACCCTCTTCCGGACCAACGTTCGGATTTCCCTGCTGGAGAGCGATTTCCAGAGGGAAGAACGGCGGGTTCTGCCTGTGGAAGCCCTCGGGGCCAGGGATACCGGTGATGGAGTAAGTCTGCGTATCGAAACCTGACGTGTTGTTGCCGATGATGGCACGACACAGGTCGATCACTTGCGCACGATCCGGGTTGCTTGCCACGTTACCCCACGCTGAGCGTGTGGTGACAGAACACGGATCCTGATCCGGGTGGAATACCACCAGCTGGGTCGGTGCTGTGAACAGCTCCGCCACGTTCGGCGCACGGGTTGCGAACTGGTAACCACCACGGAAGGTGATCATGTCGTTGGCTTCCCAGGTGAACATGGCCTTGTAGGTATCGGTTCCGCCAGCCGTGCTGAAGTCGGAATAACGATAACCCAGTTCCAGGTTCAGCCCTTCAATGACTGGTACCAGCAACTCGCCGTAGTACTCAGTCACGTCGATCTTGCCGCCGGTGGCATTAGAGGAGAACAGACCAACCGGGTTGTCACGGGACTGGTACAGCACGTTGCCCGGCAGGAAGGAGAAACCGTTGGCACGATACGCCGCACCGACCGCGAAACGGACCTGGCCAGCCGGCAGGTCGAACAGACCACCCTGAAGGGTAGCCTCAGCGATTTCCTGAGACAGGTCTGTGCTGTTGGTCAGGTTGGTGTCGATGGTTTCCAGACAGTTTTCGGAGGGTGTGAACTGGGCGAAGACCGGCAGACCGGTATCACAGTTGAACACATAACCACGGCCGCCGCCGATACCGTCACCGGTCTGCGGGGGCGCATAGTTTTTCACCTGACCGAAGTTCGGGGCATAGACCAGCTGCTGGTAACGCTGCAGGGACGGCATGTTGTCGTTCTGGGCCAGGGTCTTGGTGTTACCACGGGAAACGTAGGCATCCCAGGTCCAGTCGCCGTCCATCAGCTCACCTTCAAAGCCGACCATGAACTGCCAGACATCACTGGTGTTCTTGGCTTCAAGCGGGCCGTTGTAATGCAGTACGTTGAACAGTGCCCAGGGATTGTCCGGATTGGGACGGGAGTCCAGGATGGTGTTGAGGGCTGCCGGCAGGGTGCGTCCGTCACGCGGAACGGCCGGGGCCTGCCAAACGGTAATGGCCGGTGGAATACCGCCACGGGTGGTGACTTCGATATGGCTGTAGTTGGTCTGCATGTAGGCAGAAATACCATCAGCGATTTCGTAGGTGCCACGCAGGAACAGTGAGTGTCTTTCCAGCGGCGTAGACAGGTAGCCTTCAGTGAAGAACTGTGACAGGTCACCGTTGTTCAACTGTTTCATACCGGCAAACTGACCACACTCTTCCAGATCGAAACAGTTCAGCGGGCCGTTGTAACCATAGCCCTTGGGCTGTACGAACGGCGTGCCGTCAGCGTTGAAGTAGATTTCAGACGTGGTGGAAACCGTACCCGGTGCAGTTTGCGGGAACAGGGAATCCACAGCAGCCTGGGAAGGCCCGTTGCCCGGTGAGGGGAAATAGGCATTCGGCACGATGAAGCCGCCGGACGCGTTGCCCGGATCAGCCCAGCCGTTGAGATAGAAGTCACGATCTTTCTGGAAGGCCGGTGAACGCTTGGTCCAGTCCATGCCGATCATGACATTGCCACGACCGTCAGCGGAGTTGGCACCCATCAGCATGCTGAGTTTGGACTCCTCGGCATCACCTTCTGCGGTGGCACCGGTCTGCCAGTCAAATTCCACACCTTCGAAGTCATTCTTCAGTACGAAGTTGACAACACCTGCCATGGCGTCCGGACCGTATACGGCGGAGGCACCACCCGTGATGACTTCCACGTTGGCAATGGCTGAAGAAGGAATGGTATTGATGTCGACAACCAGCGAAGCATTGGACGGTTGTGGACGTTTGCCGTTCATGAGTACCAAGTTACGGTTGGTACCCATACCACGCAGGTTCAGTGTAGCGGCACCAGGAGCATTTGTTGCGCTGCCCTGGATACCTGAAGTGAACTGGTTCTGCCCTGGGACGAACTGGGGCATCTGGTTCAGTACGGACTCAACCGAAGTTGTTGAAGAGTTTTCGAAATCTTCACTACCGACTGTAACAATGGGACTTGGTGCTGAAAGGTCACGTCGCACAATACGTGAACCGGTGACCGTAATTTCTTCCAGTGTATCTTGTGCGTTAACACTGGAAACTCCCCCGGCCAACATCGTCGAGACTGCTGAAACGACCAGGGCAAGATTTTTCTTACGCAGATGCTTTATGCGCTGCATAACAAAACCCCCTTTGTATTTTTTGTTTAGGACGGAAATTGCCCTCCGACCCTACGGATCGGAAATGTGAACATATCAAGCATAAAATATGAATGGAAGCAAAACTTCGCTATTCGAAGATATTTTCAAAAAGCCGAATTGGCGCGAAAAAAACCTTGCTTTTTCCGACTCGTGAGTCAGTTTTTTCTTTTGCCGGCATCACCCTGTACAGGACGTATGTGGCTCGTTATGCTTCTTTTTTCTTTCTTATTTCTTTTTTCTTTTTTTAGGCCTTCGGGAAACCCGGTCGGCCCTCCAAAAACAACAAAAATCGACAAGAAGTCATAACACGCCATGACCCTGACAGCCCATGACAGCGTTTCGCGCTGCAACAGTACCTTTTGGTTCCCCCCCCGTCCCGCGGTTTTCCTTCTGCTTCTTATTCTTGCAGGATGTTCAGGAAACCAAGACAGTGCTGACGGCCGAAATCTTGCAGAGTCCGTCTCAAACCGCAGCGGGGATTATGTCCCGACACGATTCGGCGCCATCACCCGCGAAAGATTGCTCAATATTGGTGCAGAACCGGACCAGTGGCTGACCGAAGGCCGTGACTTCGGCAAAAGCCACTTCAGTCCGCTGGACCAGATCAATCGCGACAACATCACTGACCTGGGATTTGCCTGGGAATACCGCACTGGCACCCATCGCGGCATGGAGGCCAATCCGATCATGGTGGACGGCGTGCTCTACACCTCCGGCACCACCGGCCGGGTCTATGCCCTTAACGCGGTCACGGGCACAGAAATCTGGTCTTTCAATCCGCAGAGCGATGGCCAGGTCAACCGCTATACCTGTTGCGATGAGGTCAACCGCGGTGTCGCCGTCTGGGACGGCATGGTTTATGTCGGATCACTCGATGGCCGCCTCTTCGGACTGGATGCCGAAACCGGTGCTGTGGTCTGGGAAGAAGACACCATCATCTACAAGGACCGTGCCTATACCTCCAGCGGTGCGCCGGAAGTGGCGGGTGACGTGGTAGTCATCGGCAATGCCGGTGCCGACTATGATGCCCGCGGTTACGTCAGTGCCTATGACCTAAAAACCGGCGACTTTCGCTGGCGCTTTTTCACCGTACCGCGCGACCCCGAAATCGGCCAGGAACATCCTGAACTGGAACTGGCCGCCGAAACCTGGGACCCCGACAGTCGCTGGGAGGTCGGTGGTGGCGGCACGGCCTGGAACGCCATGGCCTACGACCCCGAACTCAACCTTTTATATGTAGGCACCGGCAACTCGGCCCTGTTCAACTGGCATGAACGCAGCCCGGCCGGCGGCGACAACCTGTTCCTGTGTTCAATCATTGCGATCAACCCCGATACCGGCCGCATGGTCTGGTATTACCAGGAAGTGCCGCGGGAAAGCTGGGACTACACGGCTACCCAGCCTTTCATCCTGACCGATATGGCGTTTGACGGCGAAATCCGCCAGGTCATTATGCAGGCCCCCAAGGCCGGCTTCTTCTATATCCTGGATCGCGCAACCGGCGAACTACTGTCAGCGGATCCCTATGTGCCGGTGAACTGGGCGACCCATGTTGACCTGGAAACCGGCCGTCCCCAACTCAATCCGGATGTGGATTATTTCTATGGCGGCCCACCCATCTTTGTCGAGCCTTCGGGCATGGGCGGTCATGCCTGGAATCCCATGGCCCACAACCCCGACAACGGCCTGGTCTATATCCCGTCCATCGAAGGCGGTGCCATGAGTTACGACACCACGGATGGACACGTTTACCGGCCCAAACAGGGCAACAACGGCAACAGTATCCTGTTCGGGGACATGATGACCATGAACCCCGACCTTCTGCAGGGCCCGGTGCGCGATTTCCTGCAGGACATCCAGGCTGAGGACAAGGCCGAATCCCGCGCCGCGCTGAAAGCTTTTGATCCCGCCACCGGTGAAACCGTGTGGGAAGTGGAAAATGAGGGCTGGTGGGACCGGGCCGGTGTGCTGTCCACGGCCGGGGGCCTGGTGTTCCAGGGCACCGATTCCGGCTATATGCGTATTTATGACGAGGCGCACGGCGAATTGCTGCATGAACTGTTCATCGGTTCATCCATCATTGCCGCCCCCATCAGCTACATGATTGATGATGTGCAATACATTGCGTTCCTGACCGGCTGGGGTGGCGGCGGTTGGTTCGCGCCGCACCCGACCAGCGCCGTCATCGACTACGGCAACCAGGGCCGCATCATTGCCCTAAAGCTCGGCGGTGACGAGGTGCCTCTGCCGGAGCTGCTCAGCGACATAGCCCCTATTCCGGAACCGCCGGTGGCCAATACCGCATCACCGGAACTGATCGCCGAAGGCCAGCAGCTGTTTTCCCGCAGCTGTGCCATCTGTCATGCCAATACCGACTATGGCCTGACCCCGGATCTGCGCCGCATGAACACTGAAACCCATGAAGGTTTTCTCGGCATTGTGCTCTACGGCGCGCGCCGGTATCGTGGCATGCCGCAGTGGGACGACGTGCTCAATGAAGACCAGGCCAACGCCATACATGCCTACCTGATCGACCTGGGCTGGCGCGCGTACGAGGCCCAGGAAAACAACGAGACCTTCGAGACCGCACCGGACAACACCACCGGGCACTGAGGCAAGAGGCAAGGAAAGAATTTTTTGGGGGATAGCATGAAGAAGGCTCTATTAATTGTCGGGGCATTCATACTGACAGGTTGCGCCGGTACGGCAGTGCGCGACATGGCCATGGATATCCGCATTGAGGACACCCAGGTGTTTTCCGAAAGCATTGATGCCACCAGTGATGGCGTGGTCATTGCCGGCAGTGTGAAAGGCATTGTCTATCGCACCGAGCCCGGCGGCCTGATTGCCCGTCCCTGGATTCACCATTCGCCGGAAAACGGCATCCTCACCATTCTCGGTGTATTGGCCGATGAGAAGACCAATACGCTGTGGCTGTGCAGTGCTCCGAATTTCTTTGGCCCGGAGCGCTCCCAGGGCACCACCTCCCTGATGGCTTTTGACCTCACCACCGGCGACCAGAAAGCGGTCTATCCGTTTCCCGGCGGCGGCACCTGCAATGACATCACCATCGGCGCCGACGGCTCGGTGTTTGCGGCCGATACACCCAACGGCCGCATCCTGGTGCTCGACCCGGGCAGCGATGCCCTGCGTGTCTTTGGCCAGGCTGATGTGCTGCGCGGCATCGATGGCATCGTGTTCAGCGGCGACTGGACCCTGTATGCCAACAACGTGCAGACCAACCAGATTTTTCGCGTCGCTTTCAATGCGGCCGGCGGCATGGGGGAGCTGACCACGCTCAACTTGAGCCATGCCCTGGGCGGACCCGATGCCATGCGCCTGATTGAAGGCAACCGTTTCATCCAGGCGGAGAGTGGCATCGGCCGGCTCAGTGTCGTCACCATTGAAGGCAATGACGCCATGCTCGACATCCTGACCGATGACCTGGTGTCATCACCGGGCGCCACGGTGGTTGGCAATACCGCCTATGTCATTGAGAGCAATATCGCGTACCTGCTGGACCCGACCCTGCGTGGCCAGGAACCCGAGGCCTTCATGCTGCTGGCCTACCCGCTGGACTGAATCGAACCCCGACAAATAAGGAAGCCCCCTGACGAGGAACCCTATGTTGAAGCAACCCAGACTCTTTGCCGCGCTCCTGTTCCAAGGCGTTTTGCTGGCTGGCGTAATGCCGGCTGCGACACAGGCACAGGCCCCCGGTTATGACAGCGCGGTCATCATGCCGGACTGTGATTACGACTGCCTGATCGATTTCACCACCAACTATATTGAAGCCCTGGCAAACCATGATGTAGACGCTGCCCGCCTGGCGCAGGATGTCATCTTTGCCGAGAACGATGTGGTGATGCCGATCGGCAACGACGGCTTATGGGGCACCCTCAGCAAGGTGCGCGACGGTGAAATGATGGTGGCCGACGTGGAAACCGGCAATACCGCGTGGTTCGGCATCGTCGAAGAACATGGCAACCCGGCCTACCTGGCCATGCGCATGAAAGTGCAGAACCGCCAGATCACCGAGATCGAAACCATCGTCAACCGCCTGCCTGATATGCCGAAACCTTTCGGTGATCCGGACCAGGTGACGCACGACCCGGAATTCAGCCGCGTCCTGCCGGTCGAGGAACGTCGTTCTCGCGCCCGCCTGGTCACCGTTGCTGACGGCTACTTCAATACCGTGGAGCTGAACGATGGTGAAGTCTTCACCCTGTTCAGTGATGACTGCAGCCGCCTCGAAAACGGCATCAGCACCACGAGCGCACCGGCCAACGGCAACAGCGGCAATTCCGCCTCCATTGCCCAGGGCTGCGAAAACCAGTTTCGCCTCGGCATCTACCATATCAACAAGCGTATCCGTGAACGCCGCTACCCGATTGTCGATGTCGAGCGCGGGGTTGTCGTGGCTACCGGATTCTTCGATCACGCCAACATGTTCGACGCCTACAAGCTGACCGACGGCCGGGAAATGAAAACAGTCCTGAAGTGGCCGAACAGCATTTCCCTGATCGAGGCCTTCAAGATCCGCGATGGCCGTATTTCGCGCATCGAAGCCGTGTTCACTTATGTGCCGTACTTCATGCCCTCACCCTTCGCCGTGCCCAACGTCGAATTCCAGACACGCTGAGCGAGGAGAGAAATCATGAATAAACTGTTACTGACCACGCTTGCTGCCATGTTCACGCTGACGGCATTGAACACCACTGCCCAGAAAGCCGATTGTGATGCCGCCTGCCTGGAACAAATTGCGCGTGACTACATGGCGGAAACCATGCGCGACACCCCTTCCCTGCAGGCTGCCCGCGACTTTGCCTTTGATGTCGTGCCACGGGATTTTTCCCGGCTGCCCTGGGGCCCTCGCGTCCGCTTCACCGAAAACAATGTCGCCATGATGATCGGCGAAGGTTACTGGGGTGCGGCCCGCGGTGATATGCGTGAACTGCTGGTACTGGGCGATGAGACATCCGGCAATGTGCTGTGGTACGGCATTACCGAGGAGCATGAACAGGCGGCCTATTACGGTATGCGCCTGAAGGTCGAGGACCGCAAGATCACCGAGGTCGAGACCTATTTTGGTCGCGAGGGTACCCCGGACCTGTTTGCCTCAACCAGCAGCTACACCCTGGATCCTGTTTTTACTGACACTGTTCCTGTCAATCAGCGCCGTACCCGTGAGCGCATGACCGTGATCGTCAATGGTTACCTGCACAGCAAGACCCGCGATGACGGTCGCACGCTGGTGGCTTTCAGTGACGACTGTGCCCGTGTGACCAACGGCGTCAATGTCACGCATGGCAACTACTGGGCAGCGGATATCGCCGAAGGCTGCCGCCAGCAGCTGGAAGCCGAAATCTACAAGCCCGTGGAGCGCATCCGTTCCCGTCGTTTCCCGATTGTGAATGAGGAAACCGGTGTCGTGGTCGCCCTCACCCTGGAAGATCATGCCGTGCGCTATGTCGACTATGAAAGCGCGTCGGGCGACAAGCTGAAAGTGGATGTGGAATATCCCAACACCCGCGGACTGCTTGAGCTCTTCAAGATTGTTGACGGCAAGATTACCCGTATCGAAGGCGTATCCGCTTTTCTGCCCTACTACATTCAGGATCTCTGGTAATAGCCCTTTTCCCTGTTTCGCAATCCATAAAAAAGGAATGCATGATGCATTCCTTTTTTATGGTCTTACCAGCCAACTTTTCCAAGCCGGCTCGTCAGCGCGAATAATTCAGTGAGTGTCCCGATATTCAATCACTACCTGCTGTGCCATATCTGATTCGGCAGGATAGGTCTGTGACATCAGTCCGAAATCGATCAACACGGCACCAGCCATCAGAAACACAAGTTTTTCCAGGACAGGTATAAGGCTTCTCACGGGTCGATACTCCTGGTTGCTGTCATTCGCAAACTGTTATCAGTTGCTTGGCACCCAACAAACGCCGCGGAAAATTCCGGCCATACGGCCCTGTCAGGAAATTTGATTCAACTAATAAGGTCACTACCCGAAACAGTTATCTCTTTTACAAAAAACGACCACCAGGATCATTCGAGTGACCGTAACAGACCCAGGAACACAAAACATCACAAGAATTCTGACCTGCACCGGCGGTCTTGTAGCCGGCTCAATAAGCCTGGACAGCCCGGCCTTTGCCGCTCAGGATGATATGCCCAGCGTAGGTACACCGGTCAACTATCTCTGACTGGTACCGACTTTCACTGCATCCCTGACAGCCCTGGGCAATGCTTAGTAACCTATGGTGAAACGCGCCTTGATGCTGTTGCCCTGTTCGAGCTCATCGACCATGGCAATGGCAAAGTCGTCGTAGGAAATTTTGCTCTCCCCGTTGGCATCCGCCACCACGTTGTCCTTGCCGAGGCGGAACTGACTGGTACGCTCGCCGGGACCGATCATTACGGCAGGCGAGAAGAAGGTCCAGTCGAGACTGTCTTCCTGCTTGAGCAACTCGAACGCACGCATGCCCTCGGCGATATTGGCCAGTACGAAATCCGGTATGCTGGCATCCTGCAGGGTCTCCCAGACTCTCACGCCTTTGTCATTCAGCAGAGACGCCGCTCCCCCCACCATCAGGTAACGTTTCACGCCGGACTCGCGTACGGCATCGAACAGTTTTTCCGAGGACTCTGTAATAAAGGGTGCAGCGGATATCACCGCGTCATGACCTTTCAGGGTCTCTGCCAGGCTTTCCGGTGCGGTGAGGTCTCCGGCAACCGGTGTCACGCCCTCGGCAGCCTCAATCTTTTCCGGATTACGGGCGATGGCGGTCACGGTATAACCACGGCCCAGCAGTTCCTGCGTAATCTTGGAACCTATTTTGCCGCTGGCGCCGATCAGTGCGATATTTTTACTCACGGGGTCACTCCTGTTCTTCTTATGGTGTGTGATGGTGTGTGATGGTGTGTTGCTGGCTCTCAACCTGAGGGAGCCAAGTGTATGCAAAATTTTTCAGAATGACACGGTCTCGTCCAGCTCCGGTTGCTACCGACCGGAGGCGGAATTATCTCCGGTGGCAGGGCCAGTCCCTGTCCACTGATGTCCGTACAATCCCGAAAAACCAAATTTACCGGGTATCCAGACTGATTGGCGGCCTAAATGAATGTGATATAGTCAACTACCGGAGCCCGATAATTGTTCGATTTTTACTGCCACAAACTGCCGGATAATGCGCTTCCTGACTCTGCCAAAAGAATCTACCCAGTGCCTGCCAGCATTCTGGCGGATGCCTTTTTTTACTCTCGTACTGATCCTGGCAACACCCCCTGCCTGGGCCGCGGGCGAGGCGGAAGCGGCCACCGACGCAAGGGACTCAACAACGGCACAACCGGATTTGGCAGAAAACACTGACTCCCCTGCAAGCATCGACAGCACCGACGAGCAGGTACCGACGTTCGATCCTGCCGGGCTGGCCCAGGCCCGTGAAGACAGACTGCGCTACGAGCAGGTCATCTCAGCGCTGGAAAATGCCTCTACACAGAACGTCTACAACCCGGAACTGACCGAAGCCTACCTTGGACTGGCCAGTGCCATGGAAGTACTGGGAGAAAATGAAGCGGCTGCTGCCGTGTTCGACCAGGCCCTGCAAACGGTGCGCATCAGCAATGGTCTGAACAGCCTGCAGCAGCTGCCGATACTGGAGCAGTTGCTGGACAACCACCTGGCACGAGAGAACTGGGAAGACGTCGACAATTTCACCTACCTAATCTTCCATATCTCCCGGCGTAACTTCCCGGTAGGGAACCTGCGACGGGTCGAAGCCCTTAATCGTCTCGGGGCCTGGAAATTTAAGGCGATCCATGAAAATCTGTCAGGAGGCGGATCACGCAGTGCCTTTGAAATCCTGAACATGTTCCGCAGTGAAATAACCCTGCTCGAGGAAACTGAGGATTTTGTCGGCAAAGGCATTCAGATGGCAACACTACATCTGGGCGAGGCACGCGGCCAACTGGCAGTAGTCAGGCAGATCAACGAACGCCCGCTCAGTGATTACCGCACCACTTCCCAGCAAACTATTACACAGCAACAATGCCTCACGATTCGTTTGCCAAGCGGGCAGATCACGACAATCTGTGAAACAGTGGAAACGCCGAACATAGATTACTATCCGGAACCGCTCGCGCTCAAAAACCGGGAAATGGGTATTTACCTGGACAATATTCGCGACGCTCTCAACAAGACCTTTGAAGCGTTGCAACAAGATGGTGATATTGACACGCGTACGCAGCTGGCAGAAGAAATGCATTCCGTTACCCAGGCCTACAACACGTTCATCATCGAAAACCGACTCTGACCCGCATCAGACGGGTTTGCATGTGTCACCGCTGCCCGGCGTTTTCGCGGGCAACTTTCACATGCCTTTGCCAATATGCCTTGGCCGGCCAACCAGTTCTTTTACGGATCAGTTATTGGCCGCCTGCTGGCGCTCGAAGCGTGACGTTTCGACATAGTAACGGATTGTTGTATTGCCTTCGTGGCAGGCGTATTCAAAGATGTCGTAGTCGTTGTCGAGATACATCGGATAGGCCACGGTATAGGAACCTGTTGTCAGCACTTCCGGGTCCTCGATCACCATTTCATACTCGATTTCATCATCCGCCACGCGAGTGAAACGTTCGATAATGCGCTGGTTGGTGGTGGTCGGCTGCAGTGGACGCGGTGAGCCCGGGTTACCGGCACTGGTCTTGCCGGTCAGGCCATTGAAGTTGGTGGTTTCCACTACCAGGGTATTGCCTTCCCAGCGACCGCGGGACTCCCCCAGCCAGGTCTTGATATCGTCATCGAGGGACGGACGACCGTCCGTGGGAATAATGCGGGCTTCATGCGCCATTTCCAGCTGCAGCACCACGTAACCGGGTGACTGGAAGATGCGAATACCGTTATTGTAGTTCCTGGCCTGCATGGACACCGGCATACCGCGGGTAATGCAGCGGTCCCAGGCACTAAAATCGGAAATCTGGTCAAACACCGTCTGGGTAGGGTGGTAGGAGCCGCGCATACGCGATTGCAGTTCCTGCCCATAGGGTGTCAATGCCGGGTACTGGCCATCGGGTGGATCGACAATCAGGGAGGTCTGGCGCATGGCTCGCCCGGCGGCGTCGGCAGCCGGAATAGGGCCATCCTGAAAACGGGAATCACGCGCGGCAACAGCCGCCTGGCGCTCGGCAAACTCTTCATCGCTCATGAACAGGGTTGTGCCGTAGCGGGGATCGCGCACGAGTGGCGTGCCGATCAGGTGACTGATCGGCCAGGTACCGCGCAGGTCGGGCTCACCCCAGGGTGTCTGTGGTGGCGTGTACTCTGCAGCCATGACAGACACACTCACCAACAGGGCCAGGCTCAGTGCCGTCAGCATTATAAGCCGGTTCGACGTGCAGTTGCTCATGTCATTCCCTCTGATCTGGATGGCTATTAGCCCACGTTTTGATGCGTGTTCATCCTGTCATTATCCTGTGCCCTCCGCGGCGTGTAAACAGCATGCGCTCATCCAGGGTACTCGGTTCCCTGTCACAGCACGATTATGCTAACCTCAACCACCACTCAACGCATGAACACCAGAATCACAAACTATAATTCAAAGGGAGCGTTTTCATGGGTCAGCGTGTTAAGGGGCTAATCAGGGGAGTCGCCATCATGGCGGCAATGCTGTTTGCCCTGCCATTGTCGCCGGTTGTTGCCCAGCAGATAACGCGCGACACCACACTGGATGGCCGCCCCAACCTGAATGGCATCTGGAAAGCCATCGACACCGCCAACTGGAACCTGGAGGCCCATTCCGCCGAAGCGCTGGACAGGTTCTGGGAGATGGGCGCCATTGCCGCGATTCCTGCCGGCAAAAGTATGCTCAAGGACGGCGGCAATATTCCCTATACACCGGAAGCCCTGGCCCAGCGTGATGCCAACCGCGCTGCATGGCCAGCCGCTGATCCCGAAGCCAAATGCTACATACTCGGTATTCCCCGTGCCACCTACCATGACATTCCGTTCCAGATTTTCCAGGGCGGTCGTGATGACGACCTGCTCATGGTCTATCCGTTCGCCGCGTCACAGCGCGTGATCTACATGAATGAAACCACCGGTCTGCCGCTGGATGCCTGGATGGGCAAGTCCAATGGTCGCTGGGAAGGTGACACCCTAGTCGTCACCACCCTCAACCAGAACGGGGAAGCCTGGCTCGACCGTGCCGGCAATCACTACAGCAAACAGTTGGTGGTTACCGAGCGCTTTACCCTGCTCAGTGCCAACCACATTTGGTACGAAGCCACGCTGAATGACCCGACCACCTATACCGAACCCTGGACCATCGCCATGCCGCTTTACCGACTCATCGATGACAACGCGCAGGTCTATGAACACAAGTGCGTGCCGTTTGCCGATAAGCTGCTTTACTGGGACTTGTGGGGTCTTGATGATCCAGCGCTATGAACCTGGTGAAAACGGGCTGCATAATGCCCTTTGTCTTAAGGGTAAGGAAAACAAGACCATGAACATGACGATGAAACACGGCCTCACCACCCTGCTGCTGATGCTTTGCACGCCGGCTTTTGCCCACCATTCGTTCTACGCCGAGTTCGACCCCAACAAGGAAGTCTCACTGGAGGGCGAGGTGATTGAAATGCACTGGGTCAACCCGCACTCCTGGCTCAGTTTTGCCGTCACCAACGAAGCCGGGGAAGTCGAGGAATGGCAGGTGGAAGGCGGTTCGCCCAACGTCCTGATGCGCCTAGGCTGGAACCGTGATTCCCTGCCCCCGGGCACCCGCATCCGGGTCACCGGATTCCAGGCCAAGGACGGGGCTTTCCGCATGAACTCCCGTGGCATCGAGTTTCCCGATGGCCGCACGCTGGAACTGGGCGGCAGCCGCCAGTAAACATTTGGGTTGCCGGCCGCCCCATCCTTGCAGGGAAACCGCATGAAAAAACACATGATACCTGGCACCTTCTGCGGCGTTACCGCCTTGTCCCTGCTGACAGCAACCGCGCTGGCGCAGCCGCCGGGCTGGAATGATCCGTTCCCGCCGCACAAGGTCATGGACAATCTTTATTATGTTGGCACGGCCCAGCTGGCCTCCTTCCTGATTACGACACCGGAAGGGCATATCCTGCAGGCGAGCAATTACGAATCCTCGGTGCCCGTCATAAAAGCTGCCGTGGAACAGCTCGGCTTTGATTTCAATGACATCAAGATCCTGATCAGCGGCCACGCCCATCCCGATCACATCGAAGGCGATGCCCTGGTCAAGGCGATGACCGGTGCCGAAGTGGTGGTTGGCAGGCTGGAAATCCCCTATCACGAAGCCTTTGCCACGCCGGGCGGCAAGGATCAGCCGATCGACCGCATTGTCGACGACGGCGATATCGTTTCCCTGGGTGGCACCACGCTGACGGCCCATGTCCAGCCGGGACACACCGAGGGCTGCCTGGCCTGGAGCCTGCCGCTCGAGGAAAACGGTCGCACCTACTACGGTTTTATCGAGTGCAGCCTGAACGGCCAGTTCCTGCAGTACGTTGGCAACACCGACTATCCGGAAATCTCCAGCGACATGCTGCGCACCTACCGCGAAGCGGCCGAAGTGCCGGCCGAAGTGTGGGTAAGCTCGCATGGCGTGTTTTACGGTCTGAATGCCAAGTACGCGCAGTTGCAGTCTCGCGGCGCCGACGACCCCAATCCGTTCTATGACCCGGACGGATACAAGGCCCATGTTGAGGAATTTGAAGCCACTTTCTTGAACACCCTGGTGCGCCAGGTCACCGAAGCGAACCAGGAATAAGCGGGGCTAACACCCCGCCCCATAGAGGATCCCGTGATGCCATCGCTCTTCAGGCATGTCTGTCGTTACACCCTGCTGGCAGCCCAGCTGCTGCCTCTGTCAGTGCTGGCCCAGTTTGCCCCGCCCCCGCTGGATGATGGTCCCTGGGTACTGCCGACGTTTGAACAGGAGCGTGTGCGTATCACTGCAGTTGCCCGCGGCATCGACAATCCATACGGCATGATCTTTGTGCCAGACACACAAACACCCGCCAACCCGGTAGGGGATATTCTGGTCACCGAACGCCGGACCGGGCTCGTGCGCCTGATTCGTGACGGGAGTTTGCAGCCTGCCCCCGTCGGTGACCTGAAAGCGGCGTTCGCCCTGCAACAGCTTTTCGATATCAATGCTCATCCGGATTTTGCCGACAACGGCCAGCTCTATTTCACCTGGATCAAGGAAGGCATCAACCCGGATGATCCCGACGGTCTCTGGCTGACCACCGCGGTGGCCCGCGGGCGCTGGAATGGCAGCCAGGTGGTGGACTTGGAAGAAGTGTTTGAAGCCGATGCTTGGGCCGCCCATCCCGGGGGGGCATCCACCCGCGGCATGTTCCTGCCGGATGGTACGTTCATCTTTGGCGTATCCCATCGCATTGAACGAGAAGCCCCGCAAAGTCTGGGCTCCCATATAGGCAAGGTCCTGCGTATTAAGGCTGACGGCACCGCGCCGGCAGACAACCCGTTTTATGCCGTGGAAGGTGCGCTCCCGGAGATCTTTTCCTGGGGCAACCGTTCCGTCATGGACTTCACACTGCATCCGGAAACCGGTGAGATTTGGGAGCTGGAGAACGGCCCGCAGGGCGGCGACGAAGTGAATATTCTCAAGCCAGGGGCCAATTACGGTTGGCCGCTGGCCACTTTCGGCCGCGACTACGACGGCTCCCGGTTCAACGACCGGCCCTGGATCGAAGGTACCGAATTGCCGGAAGTGTTCTGGGTTCCCTCCATCACGGTGGCCGGCATGACCTTCTATACCGGTGATGCCTTTCCCAAGTGGCAGAACAACCTGTTCGTGACCTCCATGCTCCAGGGCCGCATCAATGGCACCGGTCATCTCGAGCGCATTGCCTTCAACGAGAACGGCGAGCAGCGCCGCGAGTCCATGTTCAAAGAACTCGGCCAGCGTCTGCGCTATGTCGTGCAGGGCCCCGATGACCTGCTGTACCTGCTCACTGACCATGTCGATGGGGTGCTGTTGAAAGTCGAACCGGGACAGCCCGACGATGAACTACAGGCCCTGCAGCGCCAGGCGCTGACAGATGCCGGCATTGATGCCCCAGAAATTTTCAGCAGCAGCGACTGCATGGTCTGCCACCGGGTGGATACGCGCGTGGTTGGTCCTTCTTTCCAGGAAATCGCTGCCCGCTACGACGCCACCGATACGGTTATTACCGAGCTGGTAGCCAGCATCATTGAAGGGGGTGAAGGCAATTGGGGCGACGTGCCAATGACCTCGCATCCGGACCTGTCAGAAGACACAGCCCGGGAAATGGTGCTGCAGATACTGACGCTGGATTAATTCAGCGCGTTTGGTGCCAATGCCTTACGCAGGGCATCCAGGTGCTCACGCGTTTCCGGCTGGCATCTGTCCAGTGCTTCCTCACTCAGCGCATGAAGATGCTGCTACTGAAACTGGCAACGAGATTGAAGATGTCTGTGAAAACATCACCAACAGCGACTGTTAATAAGGGTCTGTAAACCTTGACCCGTCACGACTGCAATAGGCCTGGCCCTATCTGCTCTTCCCAGGTTCTCCCGATGGATGTGGAGACCCCTTGTGGATGGCAGGTGGACGCCACACCCTGTTCCGCTACCGCCTAGTTTCCTGCTCCCGCCTGACCCGCTTGTATCAACCTGAAAAGCCGCTATCGATGGCCACGGCCGATCAACAACCAACTTCTTTTCACCCCGACGCAACCCGCCCTCATACGCTTGTCAAAGGCATACCTGGTGCCAGCAATCCGCGGTTAACAAATACCCGGATTCATGGTTTCATTACCTGCCTATAACAACAATAACCACCATAACAATAAGACCTGCTATCAAGAGGTGTTCCAGGTATGGATTCGATTCTCGGGGGACTGGATTTTGCCGTTCTCGCGCTTTACTTCCTGCTGATTGCCGGTATTGCTGTCTGGGTGGCGTTGCAGAAAAACAAGAATACTGAAGACTATTTTCTCGCCGGCCGCCACGTCGGCTGGTTCGTCATCGGCGCCTCCATCTTTGCCTCCAATATCGGCTCCGAACACGTTGTCGGCCTGGCCGGTACCGGGTTTGAATCCGGCACGCCCATGGCGCATTACGAACTGCACGCCTGGATCGTGCTGCTGCTGGGCTGGCTGTTCCTGCCTTTCTACATGCGCAGCGGTGTATTCACCACGCCGGAGTTCCTGGAGAAGCGTTTTGATGAACGTTCGCGCTGGTTCCTGTCACTGTTTTCCATCGTCGCCTATGTCCTGACCAAGGTCTCGGTGACAATCTATGCCGGCGGTATCGTGGTGTCGGAGCTGCTGGACATTCCCTTCTGGTACGGCGCCATCGGCATCGTCATTTTTACCGGCATCTATACCATCATCGGCGGCCTGCGCGCGGTGGTCTATACCGAAGCGGTGCAGACCGTGATCCTCATTCTCGGCTCCTCTATCATCACTTACCTGGGCCTGCAGGAAGTGGGTGGCTGGGCGCAGCTGCGTGAAACGGTGACAGCAGTCAGTCCCGATCACTTCAATATGTGGCGCCCCATGTCCGACCCGGACTTTCCCTGGACCGGCCTGCTGCTGGGCGGCACCATCGTCGGCATCTGGTACTGGTGTACCGACCAGTACATTGTCCAGCGCACCCTTGCAGCCAACAACATCACCATCGGCCGCCGCGGTGCCATCTTTGGCGCTTACCTGAAACTGCTGCCGATCCTGATTTTTCTTGTCCCCGGCATCATCGCCCTGGCACTCACCATCCAGGACCCTGAGACCTACCAGGTCAGCCAGGCCGACCGCGCCTTTCCCATGCTGGTCACGACCCTGCTGCCCGCCGGTCTCAAGGGCTTAGTCGCCGGTGGCCTGATGGCAGCGCTGATGAGTTCACTGGCATCCGTGTTCAACTCCTGCTCCACCATCTTCACCATGGACATCTATAAAAAGCTGAAGCCGGAACATACCGAAAGCGAATTCATTCGCGTTGGTCGTATTGCCACCACGGTCATCGTGATTCTGGGCATCATCTGGATTCCGATCATGAGCCGCATTGGTGGCGGCGTCATGTACCAGTACCTGCAGAACGTCCAGTCCTATATTGCCCCCCCGGTCACGACAGTGTTCCTGCTCGGCATACTCTGGAAACGGGTCAATGCCCAGGCGGCGATTGCCACCCTGAGTGCTGGCCTGGTGATGCTGGTGCTGCGCCTGGGCTCGGAAATTTACTACCAGGCAGAGATCACCAGTGGTGCGCAACTTGACGGCCTGCTGTTTGCCTTTGCCACCATCAACTTCTCCCACATGGCGATATTCCTATTTCTGTTTTCTGTCGCCCTGTGTATTGCGGTCACCCTGTCCACCAATCCGCCTGATTACACCCGTATCCATGGCCTGGCCTTCGGCACGATGAGTGCGGAGGAACGCGCTGCCGAGCGCCGTGGCCTGACCACCATGGATATCGTCAGCTCGGTGATGCTGGTGGTCATCGTGATCGGCATCCTGTCTTACTTCACCGGTTAGGGAACATGCGCATGAGAGGACTTCTGTTTTTTCTGGTACCGGCACTTTTTTTGCCGGCAGCCGCTTTTGCGGCACAGGCCGCAACCGAACTGCCTTACCCGGCCGACCTGGCAGCCCAGGGCGAAGCCCGTTTTGCAGCGACCTGCGGGTTCTGTCACGGGCTCGATGCGGCAGGCGGCTCCCGCGGATTTGACCTGGTACGCTCGGCGCTGGTGGCCAATGATGACAACGGCGACCTGATCAGCCAGGTGGTGCGCAGCGGCCGTCCCGGCACCGAAATGGCTGCCTTTAATACTGCTCTGGTCAGTGATTCCGATCTGACGGCCATGGTGGCCTTCCTGCACAACCAGCGTGTGGTGTTCGCCTCGCTGGAAGGCGGACGCCGTTCCGTGCTGCCAGAGGATGTGGCTATCGGCGATGCCGCTGCCGGTAAAACCTATTTCGACAACTACTGTACAGGCTGTCATACCGCCGATCGCGACCTGGCCGGTATCGGTGCCCGCATGGAAGGACTGCAGCTCATGATGCGCATGCTCAATCCACGGGCAGACCGCCGTGGTCCCGCGCCAACCGGCGCCATGGTGACCATCACCCGGCCTGATGGCACCCGCGTTTCCGGCGCGCTCGACTACCAGGATGCGTTCAATGTTGCCCTGCACCTGGCCAATGGCCAGTACCTGTCATACCGGACTACTGACGTATCGGTGGAGGTGAACGACCCGCTGCAGGCCCATGTCGACCAGCTCGACCGCTATACCGATGCCGACATGCACAATGTGTTGGCCTATCTGCTGTCACTGCAATGAGGAGCACATCGATGAACATCACGAGAACACTGTGTGCTGCTGCCCTGACCGGACTGGGGTTGAGTACACCCCCTGTCACGGCGCTGGCCCAGACCAATGTCGATGGCAATACCCTGCTCAATCCCGCACCTGACATGTGGCCGACCTACCATGGCGACTATTCCGGCCAGCGCCACAGCGACCTGACCCAGATCACACCGGATAATGTCGATATGCTTGGCCTGGACTGGGTGTTCCAGAGCAACCAGCCGCAGGCTATCAAGGGTACGCCCCTGCTGGTCGACGGCATTCTTTATGTCACTGCCACCAACAACGCCTGGGCCGTGGATGCCCGCACCGGGCGCGAACTCTGGCGTTACCAGTACCCGGAAAATAACGGCTTTCATATCGGCCAGCGCGGCGTCGCCATTCACGGTGACCTTGTTTACCTGACCACGCCGGATGCCTACCTGGTGGCACTGAACCGGCACACAGGTGCCCCGGCCTGGCAGGTGGCCATCGCCGACTATCGCGCCGGTTACTGGTCGACCAACGCGCCCCTGCTGATCAGGAATCATCTTATTGTGGGTGTCTCCGGTGACTTCGATAACCTGCCCGGGGTCCTGCGCTCGTACGATCCGCAAACGGGCGAACTGCAATGGACGTTTTACAGCACCCTGCCCTCCGATCTGCGCAGCCCGGGTGACGCCGACTCGGTTTACGACAATGCCATGGGTGGCCAGATGTGGATGACCGGTACCTATGATCCGGATCTCAACCTGCTGTATGTCGGCACGGGCAATCCCACACCCGTCCTCAACGGCGATGCCCGTCCCGGTGACAACAAGTGGACCGGCAGCATCCTGGCACTGAATCCGGATTCCGGCGAACTGGCCTGGGGCTACCAGATCAATCCCCACGACACCCATGACTGGGATGCCGCCGAAGTGCCGGTGCTCTTTGAGGCCGACTTCAACGGCCGTTCGCGCAAATTGCTGATGCAGGCCTCGCGCAACGGCTACTTTGCCGTGCTCGATCGTGAAAGCGGCGAGAACCTGCTCGCCCGTCCCTTTGCCACGCAGAACTGGTCGCTGGGCGAAGACGACAACGGCCAACCGATTCCCGACCCCACCAAGGAACCGCAACAGGCCGGCTCACTGGTGGCGCCCGATGAAGCCGGTGCCACCAACTACCGTTCCCCGGCCTTTGATCCGGACAGCGGTCTGCTGCTGGTCAGTTCAGCCGATGCCTACGGCCTGTGGTTCAACAAGGAAGCCCATGGCGACTATGGCTGGGCGGGCGCCGATTACACCGTGCACAGCCGCGGCGAACTGCGCGCCATCGATTACCGTACCGGCGATATTGCCTGGCGCGTTGACCTCTTTGGCGGCGCCGGCATGGCCGGTGTCATGACCACGGCGACCGGCCTGGCCTTTACCGGGGATTCGGCGCGCAATGCCATGGCCTTGCGCAGCAGCACCGGCGAAGTGCTCTGGCACAGCGCGCTCGGCCGCGTCACCAATGCCCCCATCACCTACATGCTCGATGGCCGCCAGTTCATTGTGCTGGCAGCCGGTAGCACGCTGTATGGCTTCGCGTTGCCGCAGCGCCTGGTGCCATAACGGAGATGACCATGAACTTTTTGAAACTGATTGCCACCGGCCTGCTTTTGCTCTGCCTGCCGCTTGCCGCACAGGCGGCTGACGGCCCGTCCAACGTTCTGTTTGTCTATGGCGGCTGGGAAGGCCATGAACCGGAAAACTACCGTGACCTGCTCGTGCCCTGGCTGGAATCACAGGGCTTTGACGTGACGGTGTCCGACAACCTGGATGTCTATACCGATGAAGCACTGATGAATGAACAGGACCTGGTCGTGCAGATCTGGACCATGGGCACCATCACGCCGCCGCAGATGTTCGGTTTGCTCAAAGCCGTGGAAAACGGCATGGGCATCGCCGGCTGGCATGGCGGCCTGGGTGATGCCTTTCGTGCCTCGCCGCGTTACCAGTACATGATCGGCGGGCAGTGGGTGGAGCACCCGGGCAACGACGGCATTCCCTACCGCGTCAACATCACCGACAGTGAGGATTCCATCATGGCCGGCATCGAGGATTTCGATGTCGTGTCCGAGCAGTACTACATGCATGTGGACCCGAACAACAAGGTACTGGCCACGACGACATTCAATGGCGATCACGACCCCTGGGTGAAAGACACCGTGATGCCCGTGGTGTGGAAGAAAACCTATGGCAAGGGCCGGGTGTTCTATACCTCGCTGGGACACAAACCCCATGTGTACGACATCCCCGAAGCCATGACCATCCTGCAGCGCGGTATCCTCTGGGCCAGCCAGAGCAAATACGAGCACACGCCCAACCTGGTGTCGCCGCGCTACCCCGCGCGCTGATCCACCCAAGACGGGGCTGGCAGTATGAACACCGTTCTTGGCATCGATCTTGGCACCCAGAGCCTGAAGTGCGTCTTTTACGACTATAACGACCGGGTCATGGCGGCGGTTGCCGCGGCGCCGCTGCCAGTTGACCGGGATGACGCCGGCAAAGCCGAGCAGAAGACCGAATGGTGGGTTGCTGCTCTCACGGACTGCCTGAAACAGGTGGACGAAAAAGTCCGGCTGTCCGTCAGGGCCATCGGCGTCTCCGGCCAGCAGCACGGTTTCGTGCCACTGGACAAGGACGGCAATGTCCTGGCCCCGGTCAAGCTGTGGTGTGATACCGCCACACAAACCGAGGCGGATGAGATCACCGCCAACTGCGGTGGCCGCGACCGCGCCATCGCTCTCACCGGTAATCCGGTACTTGCCGGTTACACGGCGCCGAAAATTCGCTGGCTGAAAAAACACCAGCCGGAAGCCTACGCCGCACTCGATACTATCCTGCTGCCCCACGATTACCTGAATTACCTGCTCACCGGCACCACCAGCATGGAATATGGCGATGCCTCCGGCACCGGGTTGCTTGATGTCCGTACCCGGCAGTGGTCTGCCGACATGCTGCATGCCGTGGACAGCGACCGTGACCTGGCGGCATGTCTGCCTGATTTGCTGGCCGCCGATGACATCGCCGGTCTGACCACACGCCATGCCGCCGGCCATTTTGGCTTGCCTGCCGGGGTACCCGTAGCAACCGGCGGGGGCGACAACATGATGGGCGCCATCGGTACCGGCAATGTCCGGCCCGGAGGACTGACTATCAGCCTGGGCAGCTCCGGCACCCTGTTTGCCTGCGCCGACAAGCCGGTCATAGATCCCGACGGCAATATCGCCGCCTTCTGCAGTTCCACCGGTGGCTGGCTGCCCCTGCTGTGCACCATGAACTGTACGCTGGCCACGGAACTGGTCCGGGCACCGCTCCAGGTTCACCTGGATGAATTCGATGCCCTGGTACTGAAAGCACCCGTGGGTGCCGATGGCCTGGTGATGCTGCCGTTTTTCAATGGCGAGCGCACACCGGACCTGCCCCATGCCCGCGCCAGTCTCCACGGCATGTCTTCGCACAACATGTCCCGATCGCACTGGCTGAGGGCCACTGTGGAGGGCACTTGTTTTGCCCTGAAGTTCGGCCTCGATGCCATGACCCGCCTGGGCCTGGAGGCCAACACCATGGTCCTGACCGGCGGCGGCAGCCACAGCCATGCCTGGCGCCAGATCCTGGCCGACCTGTTCCAGTTACCGGTCATCATGCACACCGGTGATGAAGGTGCCTCATTCGGTGCCGCCCTGCAGGCCCTGTGGTTGCTACAGCGACAATCCGGCGATGATCCCACCATAGCAGACATCTGTGATGCCCACCTGGTGCTGGACGAAGCTCGCTGTGCACAGCCAGATACGGCCCTGGCGGATGCCTACGGTGCTGCCTATGCCCGTTACCAGACCGTGCTGGACCACATGACGCCTTACTTGCAAACCATTCACTCCTGACACGTTTAACCGGAACTTCCATCATGAGCACTTCAGTTTTTATCGGCGAGCGCGAATATTTTCCCGGCATCGGCAAAATTGCCTTTGAGGGCATCGACTCGGACAACCCCCTGGCTTTCAAGGTGTATGACGCAGACCGGCTGGTTGGCGACAAAACCATGCAGGAACACCTGCGTTTTGCCGTGTGCTACTGGCACACGTTTTGTGGCGATGGCGGCGATCCGTTCGGACCCGGCACCCGGCAGATGCCCTGGAAGGAAAGTGACGATCCCATGCAGGCTGCCCGCGACAAACTGGATGCCGCCTTTGAATTCTTTACCAAGCTCGGTGTGCCCTATTACTGCTTCCATGACCGCGACCTGGCCCCTGAAGGCAGCGATGTCGGCGACAGTGAACAGAACCTGCAGACACTGGTATCACTGGCGAAAGACCGACAGCAGGAAACCGGCATGAAATTGCTGTGGGGTACAGCTAACCTGTTCTCCCACCCCCGATACATGAACGGTGCCGCCACCAATCCGGACTTTCATGTGCTGACCCATGCGGCTGCACAGGTAAAGGCAGCACTGGATGCGACGATGGCTCTGGGCGGTGAGAATTACGTGTTCTGGGGCGGCCGCGAAGGTTATGCCACGCTGTATAATACGGACACCAAACGGGAACTGGAACACCTGGCACGTTTTTTGGAGAAGGCACGCGACTATGGCCGCTCAATCGGCTTCCAGGGCACCTTCCTGATCGAGCCAAAACCCATGGAACC